>Ga0116143_10000075_pt1 | contig 126421 bp, 111 predicted proteins | sample AD_UKC034_MetaG_FD_89745 | JGI IMG/M metagenome (GOLD analysis project Ga0116143, IMG submission 89745) | Active sludge microbial communities of municipal wastewater-treating anaerobic digesters from USA - AD_UKC034_MetaG | ecosystem: Engineered > Bioreactor > Anaerobic > Digestate | place... | reverse complement strand
TGTGAATCCTGCTATTTGGCCGCTGTCTATTGATGAGCACGGGCAGGATTCACCCTGCCTGCCCGCCGTAGTCCGCCGCGGCGGACGAAGGTGGGAGCGACCCCGAGCTTGTCGAGGGGGAGTCGAAGGGCGAGGAGTGTTACTTGAAAGAGGTATACTGATCTGCGCAGCATTACCTCTCATCCGTCACCCCTTCCTCTCTTGCATCACCTCCCAATGCCCACCGCCTCTTCCAGCGCCGCTACCCGTTTGGGCAACAGTTCGATTTCGATGTCATCCAAACGCTTGTCGATGTTATCCACGCCGGTTGTAAGTACATCCATACGATGCTCCAGCTTGGCAAAGCGTGCATCGACCTGTGCAAAGCGTGCATCGACCTGTGCAAAGCGTGCATCGACCTTCCCGAATCGTTCCATGATGCGCGATTCCATCGCTTGCATGTGGCGAAGGAGAATTGCCGGAGTGATGTCTTGGTCTTCTGCCATGGATCCTCATCCTAGGCTTCTGCAACGTGCGGAGCAATGCATCGACGCGATGTTTTTCCTCACTCTCACAGTTTTCTCTTCCTACAGACATTTTCCCCGTTCTTTCCTCCGATAGAACGCAGTCATCCTTCTCCATTTTTTACCTGTCGGCCATAGCCCGCAGGCAATGGCTACTCTATGATCCATTCACTCCCATGCCCACCTGCCCCCTCACCGGCCAAGCCTTCGAGCCATCGCCTGAGGAGATGGCACTGAGAGCCAAACTGAAAGTAGAAGGTGAACCAACCCTGCATCCGCTCTACCGTTTGTTGCATCTTGGAGCCTTCTGGCAGCACTGGGCTCTGCACAAACGTACCTGCGACAAGACGGGCCAATCCATCATTTCCGTCTACCCACTGGACTGTCCGTACCCCGTATGGCACAAAGACGAGTGGGTGAAAGGCACCGATCCGCCGGGGGCGGATTTCCAAGCCGGACAACCGGTCTTCCCACAACTGTGGGAATTTTTCCGCAAATCTCCCATCGCGCATAACGTCGGCGTTGGCTGCGAGAACTGCGAGTACACCGATGACTTCTGGCACAGCAAGAACTGCTATCTCTGCCACTCGGGATTTGAGTGCGAAGATCTGCGCTACTGCTACCGCACCGTCCAGCTGCGCACCTGCCGGCACTGCGTCTTCTCCTTCGACAGCGAGCGGTGCGTCGACCTTATTAACTGTCACAATTGTTACAACGTGCTCTTTGCGCAGAATTGCTGGCAGTGCTCGGACTCGGCATTCCTCTACGACTGCCGCAACTGCAGCGATTGCATCCTCAGCTGCAACCTACGCAACAAGCGGTTTGTGTTTCAAAATGAGCAACTGGATGAAGTGACCTACCGCGCGCGAAGACAGGAATGGGATCTGCGATCACGGCAGGTGTATCAACGCGGTTGTACCACATTCGACGCGATGATGCGCGAACAAGCGTTACACCGCGCGCTCCAAATTGATCAATGCGAACATGCCACCGGCAACTATCTGACAGGCGTCAAAGACTGTCAGGATTGCTTCTTTCTGACCGAACAAATGGAGGGCGGCATCCACTGCCTGCGCGGCGGTTGGGCACGGGACTGTCTGGATTGCGTCGGAATGGCCTTCCAAACGGAGCTGTGCTACTGCTCGCTGGGCCCGCAGGAGAACTGCTACGATATTCGCTTCTGCATCGACGTCATCGAGTGCAAATGGATGGAGTACTGCGCGCACTGCTTTCAATCCGAACACTGCTTCGGATGCTGCGGTCTGGTCGGGAAGAAGTATCACATCTTCAATCAGCCCGTGTCGGAAGCGGAGTACGAAGCGCGGGTGGAGACAATCAGAACAACCATGCGCGAGACGGGAGAGTACGGCCGATTCTTCCCGGGTTCCTTCGCCGCTACACCGTACCAGGAATCGCTGTCCGGTTTCCACTGGCCGCTCGATCGCTCTGCTGCGCAACGCTATGGGTTCCGGTTTGCTTCCAAGGAACGCAAGCGTCCCGCTGATACGCTCGATGCAAGTACAGTTCCCGATCACACAAATACCCTCGACGATGATCTTCTCAAGCGCACATTTTGGGATGAGACATCTCGGCGTCCTTTTCGCATCGAATCCGCGGACATCGCTTTTGCGCAGGATATCGGCGCACCCCTCCCTTCTTCCTATTACATGACCCGCATCCAAAGCAACTTCCGCCGCATCCCCTTCACCGGCCTTTTGCGGGAGACGACGTGCGGGAAGTGCAAGCAATCGACGCGCACCGGTTGGCCGGAGGAGTACGATGGAAGGATCCTCTGTGAGGAGTGCTATCTCTCTTCGGTGTACTGATCTTCCCGCATTATCCATTATCAATTATCCATTATCCCTTCGTCCCGTGCAGAAAATCTGCCGCAACCATTGGTGTCAGCAAGCCTTCGAGATCACCCCCGATGACCTCGCCTTCTATGACAAGGTGTCGCCCGTGTTCCCCTCGACTTCGCTGGGGACAGGCAATGGCAAGAAGGAACTGATTCCCCCGCCGACGCTCTGCCCCGATTGCCGGATGCAGAGGCGGTACGCATTCCGCAATGAACGAAGTCTCCATCGGCGAACGTGTTCCAAGACTGGGCGGAGCATGATCAGCGTGTATACCCCGGATGCGCCGTTCCCGGTGTACGACAATCCGGTATGGTGGAGCGATGAATGGGACGGGCGGGAATATGGACGGGAATTTGATTCTCATCGGCCGTTTTTCGAGCAGTTCGACGCGCTTCTAAAGTCCGTTCCGAAGATGGCTCGCGTGCAGCAAGGAGAAAATATAAATGCGGAGTACACGAACTGCGCTTCTTACAATAAAAACTGCTATCTTCTATTTTCGAGCAACGGCAACGAAGATTGCATGTACGGGTCATTCATCAATAAATCGAAGAGCTGTATCGATAATCACAATGTCCTCAATTGCGAACTCTGCGCGCATTCCACCGATTCCGAAAAATGTTACGCGTGCATCGGCGTCGCGGATTGCACGGATTGCAGCGAATGCGTCTTCTGCAGCCATTGTTCCGGATGCAGGAACTGCTATGGATGCACGAATCTTCGCAATAATGAGTATTGTTATATGAACGAACAGCTTTCCAAAGATGAGTATGAGCGCAGGATCGCGGAAACGCACCTTTCCCGATATGGACAGTTCGAGCGTGAAGCGCAACGTTGCCGGACAGCTGCGCTCTCATATCCACGCCGCTGCTACGAGGGCACGCTCAATGAGAACGTCACGGGGAATTACCTGATGCGGTGCCGGAATGTCCGAAACTGCTTTGAAAGCTCCGATTTGGAGGATTGCGCGCACTGTAGCTGCTGCCATTACACGCGCGATGTCTACGACGTCGCTCATTACGGCATCTCCGAAACAAATGAGCTTCTCTTGGAAGGGGAAGGCATCGGTCACGGAGCGTTCCGGGTGCTATTCAGCAAACTCGTTTGGGGCGGATCGAGCGACGTACTGTACAGCTACGAATGTTTTTCGTCACATCACCTGTTCGGCTGCACCGGCCTCAAGAAAGATAGCTTCTGCATCCTGAACAAACAGTACCCGAAAGAAGAATACGAGCGACTGGTGCCAACAATCATCGAACACATGCGTGGTACGCATGAGTATGGCGAATTTTTTCCGATAACCATCTCGCCTTTTGGTTATAACGAGTCGCTTTCCCAGGACTATTGGCCGATAGCGCGCGAGGACGCCGTGCGCCGCGATTGGCCATGGCGCGATATCGTCGATGATTTCCCCAACGTGGATCGGATGATGCATGCCTCTGATCTTCCCGATGCGTCGGAGGATGTTCCGGATGATATTCTGAACTGGGCGATCAAAAGCGCGCAATCCGGCCGCCCGTTCCGTATCACGAAGCCGGAACTCGCGTTGTATCGGCAACTCCGCCTTCCGATTCCCCACCTACACCCCGAAGAGCGCCATAAAGCACGGCACGCTCTTCGAAATCCCCGCCATCTCTGGACCCGTCCCTGTATGAAGTGCGGTCAGGAAATGCAGTCGACGTACGCACCGGAGAGGCCGGAGATCGTGTATTGTGAAGCATGCTATTTGGCTTCTGTCTATTGATGGTATTGGGCAGGATTCACCCTGCCTGCCCGCCGTAGCTCCGAACGCAGCGGAGGATCGAAGGTGGGAGCGGAGCGCAGCGAGACAAGAGGCGAGGAGAGCTCTTTGCAGGAAGTGTATTAAGAATACAAAATGATCGTCCGCTTCGGCGGACTCAATGCCAAATGACTTTTCAAAAGACTTTCTCCTATGACCATTTTCAATGAGAATTTCTCATTCTTCATTCGCTACTTCTTTCCCATCTTCCAGAGCGTCTCAAAGAAATCCCTGTATCCGTTTGCAACCTCTTCGCTCTCGATCAGGATGACAATCGGTTCCGAGGACCATATCTGGATGGCCACAACATTGCCGTAGATGTTCGTGCTGGTCGGCACAGGATACGTCTCCGGAAGAAAGCGAAGATCGGAATACTTCCGTAGTCCTTCGTGCTCCATCAATGAACGTTGACTCTCGAATGCGAGCATCTTCTTTTTTACTTTCCGTTTCTCACGGAACTGCTCGATGGCAGGAAGTTCATCACCCATGAATTCATAGAAGTGGGTTCCTGATGCTCCCAGAATATAGTACGTGCCCCCCGGCGGTAATTCCTGAAACGCGCGCCTACGCAGATTCCGCACGGCTTCGGCTCCTCTCTCTATTCGCACGCGCGCCTCACTCGGCTGATGCTGGAGAGCGTGGAGTGAGGGTAATGCTTCGCGAATTTTCCTCAGCTTTTCGAGTTGCACGCGTTCAAGCATCTTCGGGTCCTCTGCACGAACATACTTTCGGTGGAGACGTGTCTCAGTCACAGCCAATCCCTTCGCAACGAGCTGATCGACGAGACGATAAATGATCTGCGGATGACGCTTCATTGCCGCAGTCAGCGTCGCCATCGGCACATCTCCCATCGGAAGAAGCTTTTCGTAGCACTCAGCTTCCATTGTGGAGAGGCCGAGCGTTTCGAGTATGGATTGCATCATGTATTCAGTATATCACACTTTCACATATATTGTGTGAAAGTATATTGCCAACTAATCTTTAAACAAAGACAATAGAACCATGCCTACCAACCTTCGCCAAGGAGAAGACCAAAAAGTCTGTTCCCACTGCCGGCAAGCATTCGAAATCCCGACCGAAGATCTGCAGTTCTATGCACTTGTTTCCCCGCTCATCGGTGGCGAGCGACAGATGATCCCCCCGCCGACGCACTGCCCCGCCTGTCGCAGACAACGACGCCTCGCCTGGCGCAATGAAATGACGCTCTACCGCCGCACGTGCGATTACAGCAAGAAGCCGATCCTCTCCATCTACTCCTCCGACAAGCCGTTCATCGTCTACGACTCCGACGTTTGGAATTCCGACGTCTGGGATCCTTTGATGTACGGACGGGACATCGACTGGAACCGCCCGTTCTTCGACCAGTGGAATGATCTCCATCTCTCAGCGCCACTGCCTTCATTCAACATTCGCACGCAGAACGAGAACAGCGAATACACGAACCTCTCTGCCCGCAATAAGAATTGCTATCTAATCTTTGCCAGTAACGACAACGAGGACTGCTACTACGGCACGTACCTACACCGCAATCATCGTGCGGTCGACTGCTTCTTCACCTTCGACTCCGAGTCGTGTTACGAATGTACGGACTGCAACAGTTGCACTCGGCTGTTCTGGTCGATCTACTGCAGAAACTGCAGTGACTCGCTGTTCCTCGAGAGTTGCCAGGGATGCCAGCATTGCATCGGCTGCGTGAACCTTGTCAATAAGTCCTACCACATCGGCAACAAGCCATGCACGAAGGACGAATTCGAGAGGGAATGGAATGCAATCCTCACAAGTCGTTCCGCATTTGCATCGGCACGATCGGCACTGGAAGCATTGGCATTTTCTCTTCCTCACAAATCGATGGTCGGATTCAGCAATGAAAACGTCTCCGGCGATCACATGAGAGGGTGCCGCAACGTCTCTGAGTCCTTTGATGTCACCGATGACGAAGACTGCAAGTACTGCGTGTGGATGCACCAGAGCAAGAACTGCTATGACTGCTATGGATGGGGCATCTCCGGGGAGCTGGGGCTGGAGAATCACCTGACGGGCGAGAATTTCTACAACGTCCTGTTCTCGGAGTCCTGTTGGGGGAATGTCAACAACCTCCTGTACTGCCGCTACTGTCTCAATGGCTCTGCCAACCTCTTCGGATGCATCGGGCTACAGCACAAGGAGTATTGCATTCTCAATAAGCAGTACACGAAGGAGGAGTACGAGCAGTTGGTGCCAAAGCTGATCGAGCACATGCAACGGCACGGAGAGTACGGCGAATTCTTCCCTGTGCAATTGTCACCGTACGGGTACAACGAAACGGTCGCGCAGGAGTATTTCCCGATGCGGGAAACGGAAGTCCGATCATTGGGATGGAAGTGGAGAGAGGAGCACAACGAAGCGCCGAAGGTGGACAAGATAGTTTCCGCACTGCAGCTTCCCGATTCCATTGCCGACGTCCCCGATGAGATCACTCAATGGGCGGTGACGTGCGCGGTGACGGGCAAACCCTTTCGCATCACGGCGCATGAACTCAAGTTCTACCGGGACATGGGCATTCCCCTGCCGCAAACATGCTTCGAACAGCGACACAGGGGACGGATGAAGAAACGCACCCCCCGACAGTTGTGGAAACGAGAGTGCATGAAGTGCGGGAAGGAGATCGAAACGGCGTATGCGCCGGACAGGCCGGAGATCGTCTATTGCGAGGAATGCTACTTGCGGGAAGTGTATTGATGATTGAATTTTGAATATTGAATTATGAATTTTGGGTACATACTTTGTGAGCGATCCGAAATTCAAAATTCATATCCCACAATTCAATACTCATCCCTGTTATTCTTTACTCCGTTATTCTGTTATTCTTCATTACTTCTTCGCCGCTCTCTTCCGCTCGGTTTCATCCAAGAACTTCTTGCGCAGGCGGATGCTCTTCGGCGTCACTTCGACGAGCTCATCATCCTCGATGTATTCGAGTGCCTGCTCCAAAGACATCGGCTTCACGGGCACCAAATTGATCGCTTCATCACTGCCGGACGAACGCGTATTGGTCAGTTTCTTCTCCTTGGTGGGATTCACCGCCATCTCCTCGCTCTTGGCGCTCTCCCCGATGATCATACCGGCGTACACCTTGGTCTGCGGAGTAATGAAGAGCCGCCCGCGCTCCTGCAATGTCCACAGCGCATACGCCACCGCCGTGCCGTTCTCCATGGAGACGATGGACCCGCGACCGCGATCTGCCAAAGGACCTTTGTGCGATTCGTAACAGAGGAACGAGTGCGTGAGAATTCCCTCTCCGCGCGTCTCGATGATGAAATCACCGCGAAAACCAAGCAGTCCGCGCGTCGGCACCTTGTACTCGATGCGCGCATGCCCTTCATGCGTCTTCATGTCCAACATCTCCCCCTTCCGTCCGGCCAACATCTCGATGACGGTTCCGGAAAATTCCTCGGGGACATCGATGATAACGTGCTCCATCGGCTCCACCTGCACGCCGTTCTCTTCACGCATGATCACTTCGGGACGGGACACTTGCAGTTCGAATCCCTCACGGCGCATGTCTTCGATCAAAACCGAAAGATGCAGTTCCCCGCGACCGGATACCTTGTAGGAATCGGTGCCGGGTATTTCCTCCACCTGCAGTCCGACGTTCGTCTCCTGCTCTTTCTCCAAACGCGCCTTGATGTGGCGGGTGGTGACAAGTTTGCCCTCCTTGCCCGCAAAGGGAGAATTGTTGACCAGGAACGTCATGGAAATGGTCGGCGGATCGATGCGAATGGCCGGCAGCAACTCGGCGTTCTCATCGGTGGTAATCGTTTCGCCGACGTAAATATCGGGGATGCCCGCAAGAGTAACGATATCGCCCGCATCAGCCTCCGTCACCTCCACCCGGTGCAATCCTTTGGACACGAACACTTTGGTGATTTTCCCCTGACGCACGGCACCTTCTTGCGTCTTCACGAAGACCTTGTCCCCCGGTCGTGCAATGCCCTCGTACACGCGGCCGATCGCAAGTCTTCCCAAAAAATTATCGTACCCCAGGGCGCTTGGCTGCATACGAAAGGGCGCCTGCAAATTGTGATCCGCCTGCGGGACGTGCCGCATGATGGTTTCGAAAAGCGGCGTCAGATCCTCCGAGCGATCCTCGATGGCGCGCTTCGCGATCCCCTCTCTCGCAATGGCGAAGAGATACGGAAAATCGAGTTGATCGTGCGTGGCATTGAGCGCGACGAAGAGATCGAACACTTCATCGACCACTTGCATGGGGCGGGCGGCCGGCTTGTCGATCTTATTGATGATGACGATGGGCCTCAGTCCCAGTTCCAGCGATTTCTTCAGCACGAATTTTGTCTGCGGCATCGGTCCTTCCTGCGCATCCACCAGGAGGAGCACGCAGTCGACCGTTCGCAGAATGCGCTCCACCTCGGATCCGAAATCCGCGTGACCCGGCGTATCGACGATGTTGATCTTGCAGTCTTCGTAGACGATGGACGTATTCTTGGCGTAGATGGTGATGCCGCGCTCACGCTCCTGCGCATTGCTGTCCATCATCAATTCCCCCGTCTGTTCGTGCGCCGCAAACGCCCCGCCCTGCTTCAAGAGCGCATCGACGAGGGTCGTCTTTCCGTGATCGACGTGCGCGATGATTGCAATGTTCCGAATTTTCAACTGATCATGAGGGGAATGGAATCACCCTGAGCTTGTCGAAGGGTAATGGCGATATTGCGAATCTTCATACCTGTCTCAGCGGAGCAATCAACGGGATCCTCCGAGAAGTTCGCAGATTGTACAGATATTTTATAGTTCGGCAATGTCTCGCACGGCGGATTCTTGCCAAAAAGGAGCAAATTGGCGTATGCTCCGGTCATGATGAACTTTATCCAATATGGCAATCTCGGATGGATGCAGGACCGGATGAGCGGCATGATCGGCATACTCGTCGTCCTGGCAATGGTCGATGTGGCACTGAAGGGCTGGGGTATGTGGCGGGCGGCCAGAATGAACAAACTCCCGTGGTTCATCGCACTGCTCGTTTTCAATACGCTCGGCATTCTCCCCGCCGTCTTCCTGCTGATGACCGCTACGGAGTATCGGGAATGGCTGCAGGGAAAAGGCAAAACGAACGTCTGAGCGCGGACCGGAAGAAACGGCGGTGTTTCTGTCACATCTTTCGCAGCGCGCCGTCATGAACTGCCGACTGCGTTCCGGACCTCTGCACCTTCAGTACGGTTTGAAAGGATTGGGCAAGAGCGTGTACGTCCGGAAGGCAGCCACATTTCCGCTCATTCGTAGCGCAACGCTTCTATCGGACGCAGTTTCGCCGCTTTGTATGCAGGCAACATCCCGAAGAAGACGCCGATGCCCAGAGAAAACAGAAACGCCAACACCACGGGAGAAAGAGTAATTCTCGCGTCGAGTGACGCGTAGGTTTGCACGAGGAGGGATGCGCCGACGCTCAACAGGATGCCGATGGACCCGCCCATGAGACTCAGTACGATCGATTCCACGAGAAACTGCAGAAGAATATCTCTCTTCTTCGCGCCGATTGCTTTGCGTATGCCGATTTCTCTGGTCCGTTCCGTGACGGATACCAACATGATATTCATCACTCCGATGCCCCCGACGAGGAGAGAAATAGCCGCAATACCACCGAGTAAGAGTGTGAATATACCCGTGACTTCATTGAGTGTTTCCACGGCATCCGCTTGATTTTGTACCATAAAATCCTGATCCGCAGTATCGGTAATCCCATGTTCATTGAGAAGAACGGCCGTTATTTCCCTCTGTTTTTCGGCCATGTCCTCCTGGTGCTCTACGGATATGCCAATGGTACCCACCGTTTGCTGCCCGATGATACGCGTCTGCATGGTGGACAGCGGAATGAAGATCGTGTCATCGAGATTCAGAAATCCCGATTGCCCTTTGGCTTGCATGACCCCGATCACGGTGAATATGTGATTTTGGATGCGTATGTCGCGACCAAGAGGACTCGGATCATCGGGGAACAGCGTCGAAACGACTTGCGATCCCAAGACGGCAACTTTCTCCATTGTCCTGATGTGCTCATCCGTGACGAACGTACCGAACGCAAGCGCGGCATTCCGGACCGTGAGATAGTCAGGCGTCACGCCTTGCATCGATGCATTCATATTCAAGGAACCGACGATTGCCTGCATACGACCGGAGAGTTCGGGTGAAATGCCATTCAATCCGGTCACATATGCTCGAATGGCTGCGACATCTTCCGCCGGGAGCCCCGTGCTCCCCTGTCCGCCTCCGGCGAAGCGCACATTTGTTTGAGTGGGGCTGCCCGGTGATACGGTCAGAAGATTCGTCCCGAGAGTCGACAGACGTTCCGTCACGCTCCGTTGTGCGCCCTGCCCGATGGCAATCATCAGCACCACGGACAGCACACCGATGATGATGCCGAGCATGGTCAGCGATGATCGCAGCTTGTTGCCGTTGATCGCTTCGAATGCATTTCTGATATTCTCGACAATATTCATAGGGATGCTTGGATACGACCGTCTTGAATATGAATCGTGCGATGGGCACACATCGCAACTTTCGGCTCATGCGTGACCATGACAATGGTTTTTCCCTCTTCATTGAGCGCGGTCAGGATCTCCATGACTTCCTGCCCCGTTTTGGTATCGAGCGCACCCGTGGGTTCATCCGCAAGAATAATGTCGGGATCAGTGACCAATGCTCTCGCGATGGCAACGCGCTGCTGCTGTCCGCCGGAGAGTTCGCTCGGCTTATGGTCCATGCGCTCTGCAAGTCCCACGGCCATGAGCGCTTCCCGCGCCCGGATGTGCGCTTCCTTCCGATGCACTCCTTGGTACAGCAAGGGCTGCATGACCTGTCGCAATGCATCCATACGCGGGAGCAAATTGAAGGACTGAAACACAAACCCTATCCGCCTGCTGCGCACGTCAGCCTGTGCATTCTCGTTCAAACTGCTCACTTCCTGATGAGCAAGCACGTAGGATCCTTCCGAAGGCGTATCCAGCAGACCGATGATATTCATGAGAGTGGATTTCCCCGAACCCGATGGCCCCGTGATCGCGACAAACTCACCAACTACAATGTGGATGGAGACGCCTTTCAGGACGATCAGACGCTCCGATCCGGAGGGATAAGCCTTCGTAATATTCCGCATGTGAATCATGGCAATAAGGAAAATTACCGTCCGACCGTCCCTCGAAACTCTCTTCCGCCCGGCGGCCCGCCTGCTCCGCCCATGCGCAACATCTGTGCCGCACCGTTCATGTTCGTCTCCGTCGTTGGACTACTGTCGATATTCATCGACAGTACGCTGTCTCCTTCCCGTAAACCGGATACGACTTCCGTCACGCGTCCGTCCGTCGCACCCGTCTCCACGACGAGAGTGCTCCCGTCCGCCATACGGACAATCGTCCGATCGTTCCTGCGGAGCAATGCAAGATTGGGGACGACTAGCACGTTCTCCCGTCGCGCCGTCTCGATCTGCACGGTCGCCGTCATGCCGGACAGAATGGTGAGATCCGCGGGTGTCGGCAAACGAATGGACACTTCATAGGACACCACTCCCGATGTCTCCACGGGTGTGGAATCGATGTCATCAATCACCCCCTGCAAAGGCAACGTCGGCAACGCATCGAATTCGACTTGCGCCGCCATTTCTTTGCGCACGCGAACGATGTCCACTTGGTCAAGCAGAATGGTGACAATGAGTGTTTCAGGATTCTCCAGCACCACGAATTTTTCTTCTCCGGAATCAAGCAGATTATCGCCCACTTGGTAATCGAGCCTGCGGATCACGCCGTCAAACGGAGCGATCAATCGGTACTCCTCCAAAATGGTCTGCGTCTTTAGCAACGAGGTTGCCTTCTGCGCAATGTCGTTCTGACGCAAGCGCACATCCACATCGGCATTCGACTCAGTCTGCTTACGCGCAAGTTGTTTGGATTGAAAATCCTCCTGTACTCGCATGAGAGCGTCCTCCTGTTGTTGCAAATCCCCCGGTGTCTGTGTTTGGAGAACATTCAGGTGTTCCTGCGCTGCAAGGAGCGCATTGTGTGCGGATGCGAGCGCATCACGCTTCTGCTGAATCACGATGCTGGTCACACCGTCCTCCCCGCCCGTAAGACTCGCCTGCGCATTCTCCGCTTCCGTCATGAGTCCGGCAGTCGTCGTTCGCGCCGCAATGATGGTCTGCTTGATCGCGGCGATGTCCTGCAACGTGAAATCCACAGAATCATCGACGGCTCCCTGCACCAAACGATACATCGCATCGGCCAATACAGACAGGCCGTGCGCCACGGTACGCGCATCGTCGATCGCCGATGCCAGTACCTCCGTCTCCCGCACGGTTGAAAGCGTGCCGCCGTACGTATGCCGCATCTCTTCCACCGCCCGGTTGGCTTCGCCGTACGCGCGCTCCGTTTCATTTTTGAGTCCATAATCATTGTACAGACGATAAAAGATCTCGATCATGCCCGTTTCGCTGCCCCGCTGCGCATCCGGCCGCTGCACCAGTATGGCGTAGAGCGTATCCAGCAAATCTTCACTGCGCGTCAGAATGGACTGCGCCGTCGATCCAAGATCCTGCAGCGTGGTCACTTGCGCTTGCACGAGTGCCGCTTGTGCCTGCGCAACGGCCGCTTCCCGCTCCTGCACCGCACGCTTCGCACTCGCCACATCCGAGGGGAGTTTGCTCCGTGCCACTTCCAACGCATTCCGGGCGTTCGCAAACTGTCGTTCGGATTCACGCAACGCATTCTCCGCATCCAACAAAGCCTTTTCCTTGCTGCCCTGCAATTGCTGCAGTTGGAGCGACGTCGCATGGAGCGAGAGCTGCGCCTGCCGGATATCCGCTTGGATGGCGGATGTGTCGAGCTGCGCAATCAACTGACCTTTCTTCACGCGATCTCCCGCCCGGACAGCGACGTTCGTCACTTTTCCTTTTTGATTGAACCGCAATTGCTGTTCATTGGCGAACGCGACGTTGCCGGTTGCTTTCACGGTTGTCACAATCGTCCCGCGCGTGACCGTGCTGTACGATATGGCCGTATCAACGGCGCTTTCATTCCGAAAGAAAAACACATACCCGATGCCCGTAAACAATCCGACGACACACCCCAACGCATAACTGCGCCACACGATGCGTGAAGCAACGTGTCGCACCCGATGATAAACAGTCGCTTGCATGTTCATTGCTGCTCCAGAGAAGATCCGGATGCTCCACGCATGACATGCTCCCTCTCGATGATGAGCTCACGCATGGTTTTGCCTTCGTCCAGCGCGTTCTGCAACTCCTCTTGTGTCATCCCCAAACGTTCCGCCATCGCAGGAACATTCAAGCCGCCGGATCCGAAACGCCGCGCAGGAAATCCTCCTTGCCGAGTAACTGTGTCTTCGGGCAATGCTTGCACGCCGGGATCCATGATATGCATGACGCCCCATACAACCGCCATCACCAGAAGACCGGAACCTACCCCCAAGAGAAAAGAGAACGCATGCAATGTTTTCATAAAATGATAAGAAAGATGTGTCCAACATAGAATGCTCACATTAAATCCGCATTAAATGAAAAGGGAGACAAAGGCCTTTCATTCAGTTTTCATCTCCCTGCGCGTATCATGTTTTCGTGCGCATCCTCCTTATCGAAGATCACCAAACGGTCGCAGCCAATATCCGCACGTACCTGACGATGCATGACTTCGTCGTGTCCGTTGCCCATGACGGAAAGGAGGGGTTGGACCTCGCGATGACCGAAACGTTCGATCTCCTCATTCTGGACATCAATCTTCCGAGCATGGACGGATACACCGTCTGTGCGCAGTTGCGACAACGTGGAAAGACGATGCCGATTCTCATGCTGACGGCGCGAGGCAAGCAGGAGGAGACGGTGAAGGGACTCAACCTGGGTGCGGATGACTATCTTGCCAAACCGTTCGATCTGGATGTGCTGCTCGCGCGGGTGCGCGCATTGCTGAGACGCAGCGGAACGAAGACAGTACCTATCCTCACTGCGGGACCCATTCGCCTGGATACCAATACGCGAGAGGTGTGGAAAGGCCGGAAGAAGATCACCCTGTCTCCCAAAGAATACGCACTGCTCGAATTCCTCGCACGTCAGAAGGGAATCACCCAGGATCGCCCGACGATTCTCGAGCACGTGTGGGGCCAGGCGGATGCGTTGATGTTTTCCAACACCGTCGATGTGCACGTTGCGTTCCTGAGACGGAAATTGGGCAAGAAGATCATTCGCACCATTCCCAACAAAGGCTATCTCCTCCCCGTCGACTGACATGCTCTTCCGCCGCATCAGCCATCGCATCGCGCTGCAGTTCACGGCATTCGTCTTCCTGCTGTTCGTCATCAACGGATTCTTCTTCTTCGCCGCGGACAGCGGCAATGCGCTACGCCAAACGCGATTCCGGCTGGAACGCATGGCGGAGATGATCGCGGCACGCTACGAACCGGGGATGCAAACATTTCCCCTGATGCCGCGCGGCGGCATCCCTCCGCACATGATGGCACAGATACGCATTCTGGATGCGGAAGGAACACCGCTCATCTCCGGTTCCTTGTTTGACACCATTCCGACCATGCAGATCAATCGCGCACTCTCCCGCATCACGATCGACAATGCGGAATACGTCGTGCTGACCGCTCCGTTGCTGCGCAACGGTCAGCAAGCCGGATTCGTGCAGATCGCGGACATCGCACGGTTCCCTCACGGCGCACTGCCCGGACGCATCGAGCTCTATCTGCTGATCAGCATCGCCGTCTCCGCGCTGACGTACGGTGTCGGACTCTTCTTCGCACGGCGCAGTCTGCGTCCCGCCCGGCAGATGATGGAACGACTGGAACAGTTCACCCAGGACGCCAGTCACGAACTGAAAACCCCGCTCACGGCGGTCGGCACATCCATCGATCTCGCACTGCTGAAGAAGGATCAACTGAAACACTTGCGCACGGCGAAGAAAGAACTCGCAGACATGTCCGCCCTCATCGACCGGCTGCTGGAACTGGCACGGCTCGATTCTTTCGTCCTGCAAACGGAACCGGTGGATCTGACACTGCTCGTCACCGATGTCATCGATCGGCATCGTGCCATCGCGGAAAGACAACGTGTGCACATCGCACGCAATCTTGCACCGAACGTTGTCATGCAGGGTGATCCGTCACTGCTGAAACAGGTTGTCGCCAATCTCCTTTCCAATGCGATCAAATTCAACAAACCAAACGGAACGGTGCACGTTTCTCTTTCAGACGATGCACTGCGCGTCGAAGATACTGGAAAGGGCATTTCCTCCTCCGCGCTGCCGCACATTTTCGACCGGTTCTATCAGGAAGAAACATCGCGCAGCAAACCGGGGGACGGCGTGGGCCTCGGGCTGGCACTCGTCAAACGCATCGTGGAACTGCACGGTTGGACGATCGACGCGCAGAGTACTCAAGGGAAGGGCACGATCTTCACCGTGCGTTTCTCTTAATCCTCTCTTAAGGCGTCATTCGTATACTGGACACAGTCGCTCCGGACTCATCTATTTCCTTCCATTTTTTCTTCCATGAACAAGACATTCACGTTCGGCATCATCACCGGCATCACCTCGCTCGTCGTCGCCGTCCCGCTTGTCGCGGGCATCGCGGGAGCGCAGAGCACGGAAAACGACACGGCCGTCCCGCGCCCTCGCTTCCAACGCGATCTCACGCAGGAAGACGTGCAATCCATGATTGACCGAGACGAAGCATTCCTCGCGCATGCCGACGCCTCCATGGACATCCGGAAGAACGCCACCCGCGCGCACCTCGATGCGCTGCAGGAAGCCCTGACTCTCGAAGACGCCACCGCACGGCACGACGCGGTCCGCGCCGCGCACGACGCACTGCGCCAAACCATGCAAGACGCCATGGAGAGCAATCCCGATCTCGCCGCTGCGATGCATCCGGGCATGGGAATGGGAATGGGTTCCGGTTGGAAAGGCGGCATGTTCGGCGCGGGGTTTGGCCAGGGCAACGGCCCCATGCATGAAGAAATGCTTGAAACACTCGGCATGACACAGGAGGAATTTGACGCAGCCATCGCAAGCGGCAAGACGCCGTGGGAGATCGCGGAGGAGAAAGGCATCGAGATGCCCATGCACGGAGGCCGCGGCGGCAAGGGCGGCATGCGTGGCGGAATGTTCCACAAGCAGTGAGCGACAACTATTGGTTGAGGAACAAAGAAAGGGACGACACGGTCGTCCCTTTTTCAGTGCGTGCTACACTTCCCTCCCATGCCTTCCGCTGTCGTCACCGGGTTGACCTCCTGCCAGAAAAAAGCACTGACCGTTTTGGAACGCGAGGGCAATGTGTTTCTGACCGGAGCAGCGGGAACAGGCAAGAGTTACCTCCTCGACCGCTATCTGTCCGGCAAACCTTCCGATGCATTCCCCGTCGTGGCAAGCACCGGGGCCGCTGCGGTGATCGTCGGCGGACGGACGTTCCACAGCTTCTTCGGCATCGGCATTCTGGAAGGCGGCATCGATGCGACCATCGCCCGCGCGACCCGCAATCGGAAAGTCATCCAACGTCTGCAGCGCGCCTGCTGCGTCATCATCGATGAAATCTCCATGCTGCCCGGCATCACGCTGGAAGCGGCGGAAACCGTCGCCCGCCGTGCGCGAGGGAACGGCGCGCCATGGGGAGGACTGCGCATCATCGCGGTCGGGGACTTCGCACAACTCCCACCCGTGACCGCCAATCAGCAGAACAAGGACTGGGCGTTTCGACACCCCCTGTGGGAAGAGAGTGATTTTCAGCCGGCGCTCCTCTCCACCGTCATGCGCACGCAGGACATCGACTTTCTGCACATTCTGAATTTCATTCGCGAAGGCATCGTGAACGACCGCGTCCGCGCGTTTTTGGATGAACGAACGGACTTCTCCGATGACGATGCCGAAGGAACGCGCCTGTACCCACGCCGTATGCAGGCCGACCAGTACAATCATCTGCGTCTGGAAGCGCTGCCCGGCACGGTGCGCACATTTCAGACGCTCTACGAAGGGTCGCCGCAGTATGCAGACAGCGCGAAACGCGCGATGCCCATACCGGACCGATTGCATCTGAAAGAGGGCGCACTCATCATGATGCGCAAGAATGAGCAAGGCGAAGCGCCGCGCTTTGTCAACGGTTCACTCGGCATCGTCCGGCACATCGGAGAGGAACTGTTGAAGATCAAACTGCTCTCCGGAGAGACCGTTGAAGCGGGACCGGAAAAATTTTCGTACCTGGACGGTGATGGCAATGAAGTGGCCTCGGCATGGAATTTCCCCGTGACGCTCGCGTGGGCGACCACCATCCACAAAGCGCAGGGCGTCTCCCTCGATCGTCTGATCGTGGATCTGCATGCTCTGTGGGAACCGGGGCAGGCGTACGTCGCGCTCAGCCGCGTGCGTTCCGGCGACGGACTGCGGATCGAACGCTGGTCCCCCGGATCCATCCGCGCGGAACCTCTGGTCACCGCATTCTACAATGCACTCGCCGAAACCGCGCGGAAGTACGTACCCCGCCCGCTCTTCGTTCCGCCCGTCCCTCCTCCCGCTAAGCAGGGCAAACCGAAGCGTCCGCCGGCGTCCAAGCGATTGGAGCGAACGCGCGCGCTCCTCGCGGAAGGAAAGGATATCGACAGCATTGCATCGGCCTGTTCCCTGACTCCCGCCACCGTCATCAAGTACGTCGAGAAACTGATCAAGAGCGGCCAAGCACCGAGCATCCGTCATCTGGCGGATAGCATCGCTCATGCCGACCACATTCGCGGACTCTTCTCCGAGGAAGGTCTGGAACGTCTGCGTCCCGTCTACGACGCATTAAACGGTTCCGTCTCTTTTGAAGACCTCAGCATCATGCGATTGGTGATGATGGCGGAAGCACAACAGGACGAGGTACTGTCTTTTTGACCACCGTTCGTCTTTCTCTCAAACCATCGAGACACACGACGATGTGATTGACAAATATAATAATTTAATATCTAATATTAATTATCTGTACAAATATGGATGCTTGCCTGCCAACCACGGATCCCGTCCTCCTGCAATCCCGACTGGTGGCACTCAGAAACAGATCCCTTCCCCATTCTCTTCGTGATACTGTTTGGTTACTGTGTGAAGACAGATGGAAGGTAACATCCAAAGCAACCATTTCAAACATGCTGTGCGATATGCAAAGAGATCTTCAATGCGCTTCACTTGATCCTGATGAAACAAACGCACTGCGCTGTGACATCGCCATATTCACATATCTGAAAAACCATTTACACATAACAAAAAATACGATTCTCGCTCTCATTGCTCAATCCAGTGCTACCGCAAGCACATTCGAATTGCGACAATATTTTGGTGCACTACTGGATACTGTCGATCTGCTGCTGCAATCTCATGTTCTTTGCCGCGAACTCCCCATCCCGGACTCCTGTGATGCCATTCGCAATGGTATGTACACTCTCTTTTATAAACAGTAAAACGTAACATGTGACCTTGCTTGCATTTCCCTCATTTCCTGCGATACTGCACTCGATGACATTCACGTGTTGCTGCTGTCTGCCCTCCATCACCCGCCCATTCGGCCGGGAGTAGAGCACGCGCACACTCGGTAACCCTTCCACGCTCTCCCACGAATGGGGGAGTGTTTTTGTTTGTTTCCCCTTCCTACCATGCCCGAGTACGTACCCTACCCGCCTAAGCGCATCGTCGTTCCCCCGGTGGTCTCTCCTCCCAAAGAGGAAGAGATCGCGGCAGTCGTGAGTTCGCTCATGGATTGTGAACTATCAATGGTCGACTTTCCTGACCGCATGCGTGCGTGGCACCTTGCGGAGGAAAGGTTCAGAGCCATCGGACGACTGCGCAGGCTCATCGCGCACGCACTGCATGCCGCGGATCCGGAAAAAAATCACAACCCGTTTGCCGCCGCTCGTGACATTGCGCAGCGTTGCATGCCAAGCGAGAGCAAAGGTACGAAATCGCTCGTTGAAATCAGTCAGATACTGCAAAATGCAGGAGTGCCGTTCATCGGACAGATCATCGATCACATCGCATCGGAATGCGACGCAATGATGGCAATGGAGACGGATTAATCCTCAGTTGTTGTATGCAATGCATGTCCCCTCTCCCACTTGCTCCATCGTGCCATCCCGCACGGAAAGCGACGGCAGCGACATCATTCGCAACTCATTGGATTTCTAAAATGGTTGAGGGGGACAGTCATCATCCCGATCGCACTGTTTGTAATCTAATTATTTGTATAATTTAACTCAGTCCCTAACGCCGCTCCAGCGTGCGTAGTAACTCTGGTATTGGAGAGAGAAGCCAACATGAATTGTTTGGCGACTGCACCATTCCAAATTTCATATAAACTCTCTTACGGCGTTGATCCGAAGGAATTGATGTTACCACCCTGTACCCCAAGGACTGTAACTGTTCCAGTACTTGCTTCATAGTAGCAATGGGAACGCTATTTGAGATGCTCGCCCCCTCTCGTCTGCGATGCCCCGTTAAAAGATCTTTCTTTTCTTCCTCACTCGGTTGTCCTCGAACAATGCAAATCTCCACAGCATCTTCAGGGTCAATTGCCTCTCCAAATATTGCCTCAATCTCATCGGGATGGAGTGGTGTTGGGATGAGAAAAACACGGTACTCTCCAATCTGTATAACGCTTTTCATGCCCTGTTCGCGCATTTCATCATTCAGTACTGTGTAAGTTACATCCTCATTCCTAGGGATCGATAATTCGATTAATTGAGGGCGTGCGAAAATCATGTAGCCTGAATCGGGTGTATCACCAACATAGCTCCAGCTTGATCTTTCGTTGTCAAACTTATTTGGGATATCTGTATCAAAATCAACAATTGGAACATTGATAATTTCTATGCGCATGGGGTCATATGCAAATGAACTTCCTGCAAGATTCTCCGTTTTCCAGTCATCTGGAATGTCGGATGTTTCTGCATCCCAGACATATGCATCTTCATTTAGTTGCTTGAAGCGCTCGCGCATTGTCCTAATGCGCGCATTATTGCGCTCGGAAGATAACAGTTCGTCAGCATGAGCATGGATGCTGCTTGTTGCGTGATTAATACAAACCATTGCTGCTTGGTCACCTTCCTTTGTTGTATATCCCTCAATGTTGGGTGTGTTCGCCGTTTCGGCCATATATTGTTATTATAACATTAATGATTGTTATGCACAATGCCTTGGATGAAGTACTCTAAACTTGGAGATTTTGCAGTCTTGGCTGGGGCTGGTGGATGATTTTGGAAAGTTAGTCGGTGTTTTGACCTTTTAGAGTTTCCTCTCCCCCTGAAGATCCGCGCATTTTTTGATTGAGAAACGAATCATCATGAGAGATGGGCCAACTGGCTAAAAGATCATCTGCTGTATAAAAATATTTTTCTGCCAATATCTTCAATGCAGATTCGGCTTCCTGGGTATAACCATTATTGTGCTTTTGAAATAGTCGATGAAACAATTCATTTCTTTCGTTATGAATTTCATTCAGCCACTTATGTTCTTGCCTGAGAATAACGCCCATTCTCAAGGCTTCATCATATAATGTCCGATCAGAGACTTTTCCGAGAAGTGGGTTGTCATACTGTGAAAAAATCTCTTCGAGATATTTCGACTCATTGCCTTCTTTTGCAATCATCAATATTGAGTTGCGAAGTATGAAGTTAATTTGATTAAAGCAAATGGAAATTACTTCAAAGTAATAACCTTCCTTAAGACATATTTCGACTCGTCGAAACCATTTATCAACTGCTTCAACTTCAGGCTCTAAATCAGCAAAATAATCGTTCATATATACATATTACCTTAATTCTTAAATTTTTATTTGGCTGGACGGACGGGTCAGACACCCATTTTTGAGGGGGTGTTTCGGAGTTGTGAGGGTACTTGTTTTGAGGGGGGTAGGGCAAGCGGGTCACCTCAGTGAAATGAGACAAATGAGACAGTACAAAGGGGGTGTGTCTCATCGTACAAATTATTTGCTCAAAGTGGACATTTTAGTAATACCAGATGCGTAAAAACCGAAGTAGCCATCCGGTACTGCGATACGCAATTTCGCCAATGATGAAAAGCAAAATATCGAACCAAGGTTTTAGGAAAATGTCGGTTCCCCAGATCTGAATGGAACCCCAGATAAGCAGAAGCATGAACAGAGCCCACACTTGCCTTCCGAGTGCGCGATTTTCAGACGGAGTAAGACCATTTCTCGAAACATAGTTGGATCGATAGCGACGACGAGCCATAGCGGGATATTATAGCACGACATCCTCTGGAAACATGGAGGCATAGTCTCTCGACTTCTTCAGTTTCACATGCTTGCCCTTTTTCTTCATGCGCGATTTTGTGAGCTGCTGCAGATCTTCCTCCGACTCGTATCCTCGGATACGTCCATCGAGCATGCCAAGTCGATAGCTCACGCCCTCGGATGTAAGCGCCCAATTCTTGTCTTCCAAAATTTTTTCGATAGTTTTCTCAAGCATCTTCCGGCTGTCGTAGTCCTCTCGTTTTTCTTCCGTATCACGCACAGAAAAGTTCAAAATAATTTGCTGGGCTGGAGGCGACATGGTGAAGCGTAGATCGGCGTAGCCTACCTTCTTCAAGGCTGGCTTGAGCAATTTTTCCAAGCCTGCGATGTTGATTTTCTTCACCTCAGCGAGCTTGTCGTAGAACTCGGCATTGGCTTCTTGGACCTTCTCCTCGTCATCCAAGCGCTTCATCTGCTCCTGCCACACCCGATAGCGCTGCCCTTGCTGATTGGTGAGGCAGAAACGCTTCTTATCATACTCGAAGCGAGCAATCTCCTCTTGGGTCGGTTCTTTCTTCTTTTCGTCAATCGTGCTCAGCGTCTCCTCGACATGCCCACAGTGTTTGCAGGTTTCGATGTAATAGCGTTTGCCGTCTTTCTTTTTGATGTCAGTTTCGACCTCGCGACTACACTTTTCGCAAAGAACGGGCTTCCGGGGAACTTCGCTTCCGTTCTCGTAGACATCTTTTCCCTGCTTGCAGGGCTTGCAGCAGAGAAAAAACTCCAACCACTCCCTGTCGCTGTCGATATCGGAACGTACGTCGGTATAGATGCATTCCATCTCTTTTCCGCAAGATGGACAGCGAACGAGTGGCACCTGTGCTCGTTCTATCATCTGATCCCGCCGTTCGTCCCGTTCGATCCATTCCCGGATCGTCTCCTCCCTCCGTAGCCATCGATTTCCGGCCTCCTGAAAGAGCAGGAAATCTGTCGAAAGATCGTGGCACCACTGGATCTGCGAGAGGGAGAGTTCCTTCGATGCCTCTAGTTCCTCATCGGAAACGGGGCGGGGCTCTTCAAAGCGGCGGCACCACTCGACCGTGAACCTGTCATACATCTCTTCGTAGTGGGACCGGTCTTTGAGGTATTGGTAGCTCATAGTTTTGGAAAGAATTATTTCTCTTTCTGAGACTTCTTGATTCCTAACTCTCCGTTCACGAATTGGAGTTCATCCATGATTTTGTAGCCCTTGAGGTGAGCATGCGGATCGACGTGCCGATACCACGGCTCAATATGGACCATGAATGTTCCATCGTCATTCGTCCGTTCGGTGTGGGAATAATTCTTGACGAGCTTCTTCGGCGGCAGAAAATCTTTGTTGTCCTCGATCAGAAACACGAGTGCATCCTCATGTCCTTCGCGCTTTACGCGACGGGCTTTGATAATGCCCGCCTTTAGCCATCGGGTTATCGTCGGACCCTTCACATTGAAGGCACTCTGCAGATCCCATCGCGAGTACCATTTCTCTTTGTCTTCCGCGCAATACGCGGGAATATCCCCGCGATCAACCGCCGCTTTACAGTCCATGCACTTGATTCCGTATTGGTCGTACCATGTTTCCTCATTCGAGCATGAACCGCCGCAGATGGCGCAGGAGTAGCCTTTGCCGTTGAGGTGAAAACCTTCGGGAAATTCCTTGAGTTTCCGCTGCCTGCGATCTTCTTCTTGCTGGAAAGGCAACAGCAACTCATGGATGCGTTGCATGTTCTCGACCATGTCCATGACATGATCCCAGTTGAATTCCGTACTGCGTGTCTTCTGCTTTTGTGGGCCTACCTGAGAAGGTCGCATCTCATAATTATACGAATAGGTGTAATCGAGTAAAGTTCTCTTCCTACATCTATCTATCGATGTCGGTACCAATTGTAATTGTCACGAGCGACATATCCGCAACGCAAACACTTGGCTCCATACTTAAACATTTCAGCTTTTTTGAGTTCCTCTTTGCCCGGGTAATCCTGATCCAGCTCACCTATAACATTTTTGCCACAATCCCTGCAGAGGATGTGAAGTAGACGATCTGGATTAGCTCTCTGTGCGTACTTTGGAGTGACTGTCATGTTGTTGATTGAAAAGAAGTATGATGCTTAAGATATAATTGGGATAAGAAATGGCAATAGCGTTGCCAAGTGAAGTTTCGAGTGATTTTGGAACGACGATCTTTCCACCTATTCGTGGTCAACATCTCCTACTTTACAGATTTAATATTATTCGCACATCCAGAACCAGCATTGGTTTTTCAGTTTTTCGCTGAGCTGCTCGGTATTCGCATGCGACAGAACGCCGAGATATGACTGGAGTGAACATTCGACAGATGATTCGCTGCCTGTTCCCGCCTTGAAACTCACCACCCGGAGCTTGAGCTTGCGGAACATTCGCTTCTTCGTGCGCGTTCGTAGCACTCTATAATGCGGCAAAATGACATAGCCGAGAAAATCGATGCCCTGACTGAATTTGCGGAGAATGATTTTGCGAGGATGCAATTTGAGATTCATAGTTCCACCCAAGAACTCCTGCATAGCTGGAATCAGATTTTCCAATACAGATTTATCAGAATCGACGATGACAAAATCATCCGTGTAGCGGACGTAATGACGGACATGCATTTGATGCTTCATGAATTGATCGAACTCGTTCAAGTATACGTTTGCAAACAACTGCGAGGTGAGGTTTCCGATGGGGATACCCTTGGGACGTTCATCTTCCTGCCCAGGAGTTCTGAAGCTCTCTATAATTTCCTTCAGTAGCCACATTGCATCGGGATCTTTAATCCTTCGATTAAGAATAGAAAGCAGGATTGCATGATCGACTGAGGCAAAGAACTGGTGGATGTCACACTTGAGAGCAAAACAGGGTGCCCTACAGTTTTTGCTGACTTTTCGCAGCCATGTTTCCAACGCATCGACTGCTCTATGCGTTCCTTTCCTCTCACGACAGGAATAGGAATGTGCAATGAACGTCGGCTCGAAGATGGGATTGAGCACCTTGAAAATTGCGTGGTGCAAGATGCGATCACGTACTTTTGCCTTGTGAATCCGGCGTTGCTTCGGATCACAGATCGAAAAAGCCGAATACTCTCCGTGTCTGTATGTCCGACTGCGGAGATCCCGACAAAGAGCCAAGATGTTCTGTTCAAGCTGCCACTCGAACGCCTGCACATCTTTCCGCGAGCCCTTGCCTCTGCGGAATTCTTCCCAAGCATGGAACAAGTTCTCTGGCGTAATAATCCGGTCGAAGATATTCTTGTGTACTTTCATGCTTTATGTCGTTATGGAAGAATTAGATATTCCGATTTTCAAGAAGGCATACGAACTGACGAAGAAGCTCTATGAGTTTCGGGCATCAGTATCGAAACAAGATCGCACTGCGCTCTGGCCTCGGTGTGAGAATCTGGTGCTGGAAGTTCTGGAGGGAATCCTCCTTGCAAGCCAGCTACGCAAAACACAGAAACTGGAGCCGCTTGAACGCGTAAGCCTTAAGCTCAATGTTCTGCGCGTCTTCCTTCGCCTTGCCAAAGATGTGAAGGCGATCGATCTCAAGAAATATGCGATCATCGAAGAGATGGTTGATGAGATCGGACGGATGCTCGGAGGATGGATCAAGTCAACACGCGAGGGATAACCCAAGGGGCCCAGAATATATGAGCCCCTTGAATTACCGAGAAGGAAGTTCCGAGCGAGGACGACCCCGAGATCGTCATTCGAGTTGTTCGGGTTCCAGTTGTTGACGTTCACGCCGTCCGGATCGAAGTTACCGACGTTGACGAGGTTGCCGTCCGAGCTATGTTGCCCATTCCCGTCCGAGACACCGGAGATCGAGGTTTACCCTCAGCAAAACAAAAAAACACTGAGCTATATCCTCTTTCCCCTGAATTTGATTCGCCCGCAATCATCTTGGGAGACGATACCGAGTCTGAGAATGAGCAAGAAGTTCCTTCGCATCTAAGCCCACTCGCTACTGTGCTCCGTAGAGACACGGTATTCTGGTGAGTTTCCACCTACGCTGACCGCTTCAGTGGTAGCAGAGATGAAGCGTACCGTGAGCCAGAGCCGTAACCCTGACTGCAAGAACGGGCCGCAAATGCATCCTATGATGCAAATGAAGTCAGTATCCAGAGCAAAATACCTCAAAATCGCCTGTAGCGGATGCTTCAAGAGTAAAGGATTCGAGGAGAATCAAGGTTTCAAGGTCACAAGGCTCAGAACTTCCGAGCGAGGACGACCCCGAGGTTGCCATCCGAGTTGCCAGGCTGATCGCGGCCGACGCTCACGCCGCCACGATCGAAGTCGCCGACGCCGACGAGGCAGCCGCCCGAGCTACGGACACATGTCCAATCATAGAAATCTTCCAAATGACGCTTATCGCCATTCTGGAACGTTACAAGCATATCGTAGAGCACTTCAACAGGGATGCGGCGAGTGAGTTTGTTGAGTTTGAGGTTCGCAAGTTTCTCAGCTGCTTCCTGCCAATCGTCATTATCGATAAGGCGACGGATTTCATCTTTCTGAGCTTCCATCTCCTTGATTGCATCAGCGTACTGCTGCGGGAGTTTCTTGCCTTTATAGACCGTCTCGCGCAGGTACAAAGCAATATGCTCCGTCTGCTGTAGATAGTCCTTGTCCTCTGAATCCGGAATAATTCCATCCGATGTAAGCACCCAGCACAATTCAGGTGCTTCCTTGAAGAAATCCTCGCCTTCGTACCAATCGGTATCGTACAGAATCTTCCCTTCATTCTTCTGATCGAAGGTCGGCTGCAGCAGTTCCTGCATTTTTTCCATATTCAAATTGCCATTGCCCGGAGCTTTGCTCACACGCAAACGGAGGCTATCACCGAGTTCCTTGGCTCGCAGTAAGTCTTCTTTGGAGAACGGTATAGCTGGAATCTGTTCCGGCTTAAGCAGGATGCCCGGGAAAGCCTTACGAACGGCTTCTGCTCCAAAGAAACGGTCTCTGCCCATGATAGTTTCTGCTTCTTTAGGATTAATCGCATTTCCCTTTTTCTCTTTTCCTTTCGGGGCACCCGTTCCATGCAAGAAAGGGACAATGCGCTCATGGAGGCTACGGATTTCCTCCCGAAGCTGCGGACCGCCATCTTCCTCCGACAATGCGGCGATTCTCTGAACTGTCTCATCGACAACAGTGCGGACGTCCACATGATCTTTGTAGGCGGTACTTTCCTTGAGTTGCCGGATGAACATATGGAGTGCTTCGCGTGGCATTGAGAGTGAGAGACAGCAGAAGGTGAAAATTCGTCAGTAGCGGATGCTTCAAGGAAAAAGGATTCGAGGAAGTTCAAGTATTCAAGTGCGCAAGGTTCGGGGGAACTTCCGAGCGAGGACGACCCCGAGAACGTCACTCGAGCCGCGCGGGTCCCAGCGGCTGACGTACACGCCGCCCGGAGCGAAGTAACCGACGTAGACGAGGCCGCCGCCCGAGCTATGAGTAGCAGTCCACGTTAATTTTTTCTCAAGCAGACGCTTGCGCTTCTTTGGATCGCTATTTCGGAACGTGACGAGGAGATCGCAGAGAGTTTCGACAGGGGTAGCTCGCATGAGCTTATTGATTTTCAGATTCGCCAATCGGTCTGCGGCAGCTTTCCAATCGCTGTTCATCAGCTGCTGAATTTCATTCTGCTGAGCAGCCAATTCCGCCATCGCTTCGCGGTATTCCTGTGGCATTTGCTCTCCCTTGAAGAGAGTGTTTTTAGCATATTCAGCCATGAATTGCGTCTGCTGCAGGTGGTTCTTTCCAGTAGAATTCGGCAGCACTTCATCGGAAGTGAATCCCCACGCAAGCTCCGGCACTTCGTCCGTAAAGAATGTCGATTTCAATTTCCATTCATCTTCGGCGCTGTAGAGCACTTTGCCGTCTTTGCTCTTGCTGAATTCATCTTGGAGAAGCTGGTGCATTTTCTGCATCGTTAACTTCGACCCATCCGGAGCTTTGCTGATGCGAAGACGAAGCGTTTGACCAAGAGCAGCGTGGCGCTGGATCTCACTCTCGGCAGGCAGAGCAGGAACGTCCTTCAAATCGATTTTCATGCCGGGGAAAGTTTTCTCCAATTCACTTGGGCCATAGAAGTGACCCTCGCCGCACTTTTCAAGCATGATCTGCCGAGCACGATCAATTGCTTTCTGAGATGTGCCAAGCGCTTCGGCAATACCCTTGCGGGTCTTCGCTCGGATTGCACCCGGTGATCCTTGGTTGAGCAATTCCAAGAGTTCAGCGCCATCCGTAGCGATGACATCCTCCAAACTGACCTCTGGCTGATCAAATTCGATGTCCGAATCATCCAATTCATCATCGCAAGAGACGACGAATGCAAGTTCAGAAGGAAGCAGATATGGCTTCTCGCCCGGCTTCTTCAGAACCTGAACATACGGCTCTTGTGCTGTGCTATCCGCAGCAATAACACCTTTCAATTTAAGAATGGCAATTGCAATGTTTCGCTCTTCCTCCACTTCAAATTCCGCGAGGAACTTCTTCAATTCTGCAGAAAGATAATCCGCAACACTCATGCCTTCTGCTCGCTTCTGTTCGTAGGTATCGAACATTTCCATGAGCCGACCTGGATCAAGGAATTTCTTTGTGAGTCTCAGATCCGAAATACCCGTCATGCTCTTTATCTCTGCAAGAGCCTCATCGCCCAGATCGGCAAACGCGCGATCAAAACACTGTTGCGTCATGACGGCTGCCGCCACAAGTTCGCGGATGGTCTGTGCTTCACTCTTTGAGAGATGTAATACGCCGTTCTCATCAATAAGCTTTGCGAGGATGATCTGCTCCTGTTCGTTCTGAGCAAGGAACGGAACATTCATACCGCCAAGGACGCGTGTGATACCCGCATCGAACTCCTCGCGGTTGCTTGTGCGCTCATCCTTCGGGTTTGCCGTATATACCTCAGCATAATTGAGAGGCAAGACACGCTTCTCATCGAGCACCGGAACGTCCACTTCCTGCCCCGGGCGGCTGTTCCAGAGTTTCTTTAAGAGATAAATCGTGCGGAGACTTCCAAGGTTCAATTCATCGTGCAGCACACCGGCTGGTTCTCCTTCTTTTGCTTCGATGGCACGAGTCATAGGACCCGGACGAAGGCCGCTTTCCACATGGCCATTCTGACGGCGAATCTCTTGGCGTCCGAAGATATCCTGTCCAGTTGTAGCTTCCTGCCACGGAACAAGGTGATATCCATTCGAGACGAGTTTGAGAGCTTTTGCTCCAAGCTCGGTCTTTCCTGTTCCATTGGAGCCGAGCAGAAGCACGCGACCCTTGCTGCCGAGCTTCGCAATCATCTCATCGAGGATCGCACGACGACTCGGAGTCATGACGAAACGATCTTTCTTGAGTTGCTGCTTATATTCGAGGAGACGCTGTGAGGCAATCCATCCTTTTTCCAAAGGACTGGCTTCCTCTTCCAAACGGCTTTCCTCTTCCTCCGCTTCCTTGCTAAGGCGCGAGAGCTTTTCAATGGTCGTCTGTACTGACCCCACGATCTTGCCATGCTGGCGTTTACTCTCAAGCGAGAGAGTGTGGATGCGCTCAAAGGCGATGTCCTGCACTTGGCGTAACTTATGTAATCGTGAAAGAAGCGGCTGAACGGAAACAAAGCGTTCCGTTTCCTTCGTTAGCGACTGGCGTAAAAGCTGATACACCTGCGGCTCGGAGAGCAGTTCACTGATGCGATCCGCCAGCTCCTCTCTCCTAAATTTCTCTGTCGGCTCAGCTTTCTTCTCACCCCCTTTCTCTTTGCCCGTATCGAGAGCAGAAATAAAATCATCAAGACTCTCAATGCCCTCAAATAGATCATCCTTCTTTCCAAGGGAAGCTTTACTTGGCGCGAGCTTCACGCGGTTGTATTCATCGAGCAGGTGAAGCGTTTCCAGAGCTTTTCGTCTGATCTCCTCTGTGCCCAGAGGTGCCCCATTTGTTCCGGCATGCTCGCCATCTTTGGGGACGAACTGGTCGAGGCGCAAGGCAGACAAATCCAATCCAAGGCGCATGGCCTCTCGTACAATACTGATTTTCTTTGATGTGCCGTCTTTCCCACTTTCTATGGCAGAATCCTCCCTTTCAGGGGGATCTTGAGGTGCGCCAGTGATCTTCTTTATAGGCATAGGTAAGCTTTCTTAATATTATACACTAATTTATAGATTACGCAAATGCTTGGTCAGCATCGTATGTCTGGCTGAAACGGCACGAGAGACATCATTAACCACAACGGCACCGCCCGGCTCATTGGGATCATGGCACATAAGCCTGATCGCTTCAGCTTTTTTCGTGAATCCGATGCCCTGCACAATGATACCAAGCTCTCGGATTTTGGCGATTTCCTCCTGCGCTGCGCGAACGCGATCTGCATGGATCTGGACATTGCAGGATTCCGAGCCGCAGTTGGAGCACCAGTGGTTGCCATCGGAATAGATTGTAAGCAGTTTGACCATATCTCCCGAGCGAATTCTTTGCAGAGTTTCGGGAGATATTCCTTTTCTGTAAGCCTGAAGTGCACTCAAGAAATCCCCTGCACCGGGCGTGGTCTGATCGAGTTCGCGCGCAAGATGGACGAGCGCTGCTTCCGTAATATCTTCATCCGCAGCTTTGAGACGGGCAAATTGTCCTTGGTTCTTTTTGCCTTGGCCATGAATGGAATAGATCTCGGAACGAATTTTGAGCGGCGTGCGGAGCGTGGAGCGCACACGGGAATCATTCAGTTCCTCGTTCAGTTCCATGAGATGATACAGAAGCGAGAGAATCATTTTCTTTTGCTCCACACGCATCACGTTTCCATAGTTATCCGTATCGTTCATGGAGGATGTGAGATCGACGAGCGCATCCTCCTCGAACGCTTTCACATCAAGGATGGTCTCCGGTCTCCGTGTATCAATGCCAAATCCCATCGGATCGCTTTCGTCAGCCATAATATCAATGTAGGCATCTACGGGATTATCGAGTCCCGTTGTGCTCTCGCTTTGGCGAACATTGCCGGGAAACTTGCGACGGCGCACCTCACGATGTGTGCAGATAAGGCAGAAAAGCTTCTGCCACTCTCGTTCTAGTGTTCCCTTCGGAGCCGTAATACGTTCGCGGAAGTGGCGCAGTAACTCCGGTGTTTCAGGAATCTGTGCCTCGGGTGCGACTTGAGCGGCATTTACCGTCTCCACAAATCCTTCCACTTTTTTCCAGTCAGCCGCCGATACATTCGTGCGCTGCCTGAATAATTCTTCCGCAACCTCCTGAGCTGAAGGAGCAGATTGCGTCACAAGTTCCAGCAGCTTTGCGATCTCGTCTTCATTCATTTCAAGGACTCCGGTTTCCTCCACTTCGTTCTCTGCGTCATTTTCACCGACCTTCGTCTCTCTTTCTCCTGCGGCGGCAGGGGCGGCTGCTGGTTGATCTTCCTCATTCTCTTCATCTTCATCCTCATTTTGCTTCGGCGGCGTGGCATCAGTGCGAATCCATTGCTGCGATGTCTCATCCCATCGTTCACTCCAAGCATGCCCGATGCCTCCAATGGGAGCGAAATCTACATCGGGATGACGTGTGACGAAAAAGCCGCTTGGAGTGCGCATGGGAACATCCAATCTGCGCCCCAAATCAGACGCCCGAATGTTGCTCCAATGGCAGTCCGCGAGCTTGAGATCGGCCATTTCAGGATGAAGGCTTGCTCCTGCAACCCTGTATCGTTCATCCATTGCAGACATCTCCTCATCCTTCGGATACATAAATTGCTTGCGTGTGGCAAACACGATTGCACGTCCGCGATCTGCTTTGCCGAGGAAAGTATTTCGCTTCAAACCCGAAAGTAAATCTTCCGCAGTTGTATCAAGCGGACCCTCGATGGTTCTCATATCTGCTTCGGTTGGTTCGTCATTGATACGGTTATCGCTATTACGGGCAAGAACGAACTCAAAAGAATACTGCATGGGTTCAGTGACGGTGCCTTCCTGCTTTTCCTCCAGAGAAAAAATGCCTGCCGAACTTCTGTAGAGCCGGAGTGTTCCTTTTGGATCAAGAGTGTCAGGAAGAGGCAGTCCCTTTTCGGGGAATGGGATGCGGTTCTCTTCGCCGGGAACAAATACTCCGCGGAACGTGTAGCGCTGCAATTCATCGATATTTTCCGGAACATCCGTGAGACGGAACTCCGTTTTATCTGTCGGCTCAGCGACGATTCTTTGTGCGCTTGGGTCGTATCGGAATAATTGCTGACGGTAGTAGCCGCCCACGAATGGCTCTACTCTCCATCGCACGCTTTCCGGATCAAGCGGTGCCTGCTCTCCTTTCCCGTCAGGCGGTACGTAATCGTCGCGCTCGGTCATCCGCTTCTCGCCATCCTCTTCCTTGAGACGCTCGCGGAGTGGAGCGATGTGTTCTTCGTAGAGCTTCGCGCTGCTTCGGAGTGATCGACTGTTCTCTGCAATGAAATCGAGAGCGCTTTTTCCTTGTCGGCCTGGAATCTTTTCCAGCGCCTGTCGAACTTCATTCGGAATCGCTTCGGGCAACCTTCCCGTAAGAACGTAGTGCTCAATGCTACGGTCAAAGATTTGTGCAAGGGTGAGAGGTATTTCAGTGGCAGCTGTCACAGGAGAAGTCTCTCCCTTTTCCCACTCCGACATCATCTTGAGCCCCTTGAAGCGTAGAGCGTTGTGAGCAGCAGTACCGAATGATTGCAATGCTTCAAATGCCTTACCTGTTTCGGACTGCAAGTGGTCGCGGAGAGAACGAAGGTACGCCGCCTGAAGAATGCCGGCACGTTCTGCATCTTCGCGGCTGCGAAAGCGCATGGCATTTATTTGAACGACATATGTACCTTTTCTATTTTGCGTTTCAATTTTCTTTCCTTCACTGCCAAACTCAATAGGAATATCGAGAACAGTGCGATTCGGTGGCAATTCGATTGCTTCCTTTGCGCGAGCAGAAAGTGTTCCGCGAGTAGCGTCTATAAGTTCGGATCTTTCTTCCCCTTGTCGCTCAGGAGCATTAGAAAGAGGATTCTCTGGAGAATCTTGTTCTCCTAGTTCATCGCCGGGACCTGATCGTGGAGTAGGCATGGGCATTTACAATTTCTCTAATTATTATACCATAAAACTATAGGAAATTGAACGTCAAACTGCCTTAAATTAAGCCTTTTAGGACGATTGGTAAATGAATAGATATAACACTTATACTTCTTTTGTATGGAAATTCCGACAATCAAAACTCAATCACCGTTCCGGCAGAGCACACTTTTGACGAAGGATGATTTTTGTAAATATTGTGGAGAGAATGGGATCAATGTGACGATTGAAAATCTGGAAGAGTTCCACCAGATCGGCCTGCTTTATCCAGCAGTAAGAGTCGATCTTGGCTGCGGTGAGTTTCGCAAAATCTATGCCGTCTTCAATGGTGAACGTGAGTGGCGCTTCGTAGCCCCGGAACATATCGATAAGTTCAAGCCAGAGAAAGTAGAAGATACGCCGTACTACATGACGAATGCCTTATCGATGGGTGGCGATGATTGGATGAAGTGGTACGAGCCGCACAATCTTGTGAGCTTTCCAGCTGCACAACAGTATTTTAAATGGCAGAAGCGCCAACATTCATATTTTATTACAGATATGGAGAAGGCCGGAAATGTATATGAATTGCTTTATGAAAAGCGGCAGATTATCGCTCTACGGATCATCCGAGATGCTATACGTTACTACAGCGATTTTACTCCTCTGGCTGGCAGTCGTGTGAAAACGTTCATCAATGATAAAGTTGCTCCCCTCTATCATTTTCTCGGTTTCTACCTTGCCGCTGAAGAAATGCACGATCGATGGGTTCAGTATGGTTACGAACGCTTCGACCAAGTACAGAAAGAAGTAGGAGAAAAATATGCTCAAGAAGAATGGCAGCTTGATTTCACAAGCGAGCAGCTACCCGCAATGAAGAAAGAAGCAAAAGACATCCTAAAGCGGTATAAGTTCAGTACTGAAGAAATTGGATCTTGGCTGACATTTCTTGCAAAGCAGAGTGTTCTGAGCACTCGAAAATCCATCAAGGAATACCGTATCGAAGTACAGGAGAAAACACTGGTTAGTGCAGAAGAGACAAACCGTATGATCATGATCCTCAATGATTTTCTTTATGCACTTACAGCTAAGAAACATTCAGTGAAAGATGTTCTCAATGAGTTGCAGCGGTACTGCGAGATTTGCCATACGCCCTTCGTCCCTCGTCCGAACAAAAAGGAACAGTGGACATGTGCGGAACCTCGTTGCATAAAAGAGCATACAAACAAGCAAAAAAGGTTGGAACGGAGAGCAAAAGTCGAAGAAGCGGCACGTATGCGGCAAGCATGAAAAAAACCGGTCTGAAATGGCTATAACGGAAGGTGTTTATCTCCCCGCACCTTTTCCTTTATGGCATCCAAACATGCTACCACAACGCTTCCACCCGATCTACGGATCGCGGCGGTACCGATCGATGATCTTGTCCCTGCGACCTACAATCCCCGTAAATGGGATGAATCCGCGCTCGAGCGGCTCACCGACAGCATCCGGAAGTTCGGATTCGTCGATCCAGTGATCGTGAATGGCGCACCAAAACGAAAGAACATTGTCATTGGCGGCCACATGCGGCTAGAAGCGGCAAAGAGACTTGGAATGAAATCGGTACCGACCGTGTATATCAATCTTCCGAAGCTGAAGGAAGAGAAAGAATTGAATCTCCGACTCAACCGCACGACGGGAGAATGGGATTGGGAGAAGCTAAAGGCGTTTGAGATCGATGTGCTCATGGATGTGGGGTTCGGGGACAGCGAACTCTCGAGCATCTGGGACGGGATGCTGGAAGCGGAGGATGACGGGTTCGATATTGAAAAGGAGCTGGAAGCCATCAAGAAACCCAAGACGAAGCCGGGACAGATGATTGCGCTCGGAAATCATCGGCTCCTTTGCGGCGATGCCACAAATCCAGATGATGTCCGCAAGCTCGTTGGGAAGGTGAAGCCGGACATGGTGTATCTCGACCCGCCCTACAACATCAATCTCAACTATAACGAGGGTGTCGGTCACTCCATGCGCTACGGCGGCAAGACGAAGGACAATAAATCCGATGAGGAATACCGGGAATTCCTGCTGCGTACCTACAAAAATGCGCTCGATATCGCAAAACAGGATTGTCATTTCTTTTGCTACTGCGACCACAGTTACATCGGCCTCCTGCACACGCTCTACGCGGAGATAGGACTCAAGCCACAGCGAACCTGTCTGTGGATCAAAAACAACATGAACGTGACGCTGGAGGTCGCTTTCTCCAAATGCTACGAGCCGTGTGTCTACGGAATCCGCGGCAAGCCCTACCTCAATAAAAATCTGCGGAGCATGACGGAGATTTTGAATAAGGAGATCGGAAGTGGTAACCGCGCCGTGGATGATATTTTAGATGTGCTCGACATATGGATGGCGAGGCGCATCCATAATTCCCTGTACGAGCATCCAACAGAAAAACCGCCAACCCTTCACGAAAAACCTCTGCGCCGTTGCACGAAGCCCGGGGACACAGTCCTCGACTTGTTCGGCGGTTCCGGTTCCACCCTCATTGCCTGCGAACAGCTTAAGCGCCGGGCATTTCTCATGGAAGTGGAGCCGGTGTTTTGCGACCTCATTATCCGCCGCTTCGAGGCTCTCACAGGCACGAAGGCTTCCCTCCTTAAATCATGACAAAGTTCACGATTAAACCCGGCGACCGATTCGTGCTCAGAGAACATATCCTCGCCTGCGGCGACTGCATGGATACGACTCTTGTGAGTAACGTTATCGGCAAGAAGAAAGTGTCCCTCATCCTGACCGACCCTCCCTATGGCATTGCGTATGTTGAGGGGAAGGAAGAATTCCGCAAAGCGAAGACGGCACATACGGCGATCAAGAATGACCATCTGCAGAGCGACGGCGAGTACCGTATCTTTACCCGCCGATGGATCGAAACCGTAAAGCCTTTCCTGCAGCGCAAAAACGCTCTCTACATCTTCAATTCCGACAAGATGGTGTTCCCGCTGCGGGACGGCATGCAGGACGCCGGGTGCCATCTAGCACAGCTGCTCGTGTGGGTGAAGACCCAAGCCATCGTTGGGCGTCTCGACTATCTCCCTCAGCATGAACTGATCGCTTATGGATGGCTTGGCGTCCATGAGTTCCGTCGATCCAAGGATAAGAGCGTCATTGTCTATCCGAAGCCCACAAAAAGCGTTCTTCATCCGACAATGAAGCCTGTAGGCCTCCTGCGTCAGTTAATCCTCAATAGCTCACGGATCGGTGACACGGTCTACGAACCATTCGCCGGGAGCGGCAGCACATTGATCGCCTGCGAGCAGACGAAGCGCAAGTGCATCGCCGTGGAGCTCGATCCGAAGTACTGCGAGGTGATCATTCGCCGTTTTGAAAAACTGACGGGCACCGACGCACAGAAACTTCCTTCCCCAAAGCATCATGACAAATAAGAAAGAGCCATCAGGTGTTATCGAAGCACGCAAAGCCCGCGAGCAGGCTTTGCTGCTTGAGCAACTGAAAAAAGTGCCGATCGTCTCCATCGCCTGCGAAAAATCCGGCGTAGGGAGGGCGACCTACTACCGCTGGAAAAAGGAGGATGCAGAATTTTCCAAGGCAGCAGACGAAGCGCTGGCCGAAGGCACGCATCTGGTCAATGACATGGCCGAGAGCCAACTCCTCGCCGCGATCCGCGACAATAATTTGGGCGCGGTCATGTACTGGCTCAAGCACCGTAACCCCAATTACAACAACAAGCTCGAGGTGACTGCGCGTATCAAACAGGACAACGATGCACTGACGCCCGAACAGGAAGCTGCAATTACCGAAGCTCTCAAGATGGCATCCCTTGGAGACGAGGATGTCGCTCTTTCATCTTCCACTTCCTCCCATGACCAACCACAACCTCCCTCCACGGATGGAACAACTGGTGGCACTGATGCTGCGTGACCGGAAAGCTCGGCGCAAGCTCACGCAGGAACATCATGAGATTTTCTTCCACTGCTATTTCTCCCACTACGTGAAGTACCGGACGGCAGCATTCCAGAAAGACATGTTCCGGTTAACTGAGAATGACGGACTGCAGACCATCGTCATCACGGCATTTCGTGGATCTGCCAAATCGACCATCATGAACATGTCGTTCGTGCTTTGGTCGATCTTGGGAAAGCCGGGGAAGAAATTCATCCTGCTTGTCGGCCAGACACAGGCTCAGGCGCGGCAGCACCTGAAAAACATCAAAGAGGAACTGGAGAATAATAAGCTCCTGCACGACGACCTGTGGCCGTACCACGAGGAAGAGGATGAATGGCGCAATAGCTGCCTTGTCATCGGGAGCTACAACGCGAAGATCATGGCAGTCAGCATCGATCAATCCGTTCGAGGACTACGTCATAAGGAATTCCGTCCGGACTTGATCATTTGTGATGATATTGAGGATCTGCAGTCCGTGAAGACCCGCGAGGGTAGGGACAAGACATATGCGTGGGTAAAGGGAGAACTGATTCCTGCAGGTGACAGAAGCACGCGCATCGTATTCGTGGGCAACCTTCTGCATGAAGATTGTCTGCTCCGGCGGCTACAGCGTGAGATTGCGAGCGGGACGATGCAGGGCGTGTTTCGGGAGTATCCGATCCTGAATAACGAAGGTAACTGCCTCTGGCCAGGAAAATATCCGACAGTACGCACCATTGAAACAGAGCGGCAGCGCGTGGGGAGCGAGGCAGCATGGCAGCGGGAGTACATGCTTCGGATCATTCCGGATCTGGAGCGGCTTATCCAACCCTCGTGGATCACGTACTACGGCAAATTTCCCGATGACGAAGACAAGCTGCCATTCCGCACTATCGCAACCGGCATCGATCCCGCGATCTCGAAGGAAGATGGTGCAGACAATACCGCGATGGTCTCGGGACGGATGTACGGCTACGGCGAGGATATGGTGATCTATATTCTTCCGAACCCCGTCAATGAGCACTTGAGCTTTCTTGAGACAATCGAACGGGCGAAGTCTGTATCTCTCGTGCTCGGCGGCGGTGAGAAAACAGACCTCTTCATTGAAGATGTTGGCTTCCAGCGTGGATTGATCGAACAGCTGGATGCTGCCCGATTTCCCGCCACAGGCGTGCCGACGAAAGGGCAAGACAAGCGTTCGCGCCTCGCTTTGGCATCGCATCTTATTCAATCGGGACGTGTGCGGTTCCCGATGACTGGATGTGAGCGACTGATCGAGCAGCTCGTGGGCTTCGGCAATGAGCGCTACGACGATCTCGCGGATGCATTTGCCATTCTCATACTACCGCTACTTGAGATGCGGGGACGGGGCAGGCCCCTGAGTCTTGGCGAACTCAATAAAGGTCTCTCCAAAGCGGATATGGACATGAGTTCGGGCTGGAAGAAGTTCATGTATCCGGATCACAGCGACGACCGCGGTAGCGGCAGCTTTGGAAACATTCTCGACATGCAATTTTAATATTCCCCCTGTGCCCATGACCACCGACCCCCTCACTCCGGATCTACGCCTCACTCTCATCAAAGACCAGAAAGTGCGTCGCGCTCTCACACGTGAAAGCCACTTCTACTTTTTCCATGTCTACTTCGGACACTATGTAACATGTCCCACGGCTTCGTTTCAAAAGGAAATCTTCGGATTCACGGAGGATGCATCGCAGGGTTTGGTAGCGATTACTGCCTTCCGTGGATCGGCAAAGTCCACCATCGTCAGTCTTAGCTTTCCCCTGTGGGCAATCCTTGGGAAGCTCGGCATCAAGTTCGTCCTCATTCTCGGGCAAACACAATCCCAAGCCCGCCAGCACCTCAAGAACCTTAAGGATGAGATCGAACGCAACCCGCTGCTCCGGAAAGATCTCGGACCCTTCGATGAGCGCGAGGATGAATGGAATTCCTCCTCTATCGTTTTACCGTCCCTCGGAGCGCGTATCACCGCCGCCTCCACCGAAACGAGCGTTCGCGGTATCCGGCATGGCCCTCATCGTCCTCAGCTTATCATCTGCGATGATATTGAGGATTTGCAGTCCGTGAAGACAAGGGACGGACGCGACAAGACCTACCAGTGGCTCATGGGCGAAGTAATACCGGCAGGAGGACCAACAACGCGGACGTTTGTGATCGGAAATCTTCTCCATGAAGACTGTCTACTCAAGAAATTCGAGAAGCACATTCAAGACGGTTCCATGAGTGGTCTCTATCGGGAATATCCGCTTCTAGATGCGCAGGGAAAAACTCTCTGGCCGGGGAAATATCCGACGCAGGAAGCAATCGACAAAGAGCGCACGCGCATCGGAAGCGATGCCGCATGGCATCGGGAGTTTTTGCTGACAATCCTCTCCAATGCCGAACGCGTGATCCATCCGGCGTGGATTCAATACTACGATGCGTTCCCGACTGAACAATCCACCGCAAGCGGAGGGGTCAAAGCCCACTTCATGCATACAGCCACGGGAATCGATCTCGCTATCTCCCAGAGCGACAGCGCCGACTACACGGCGATGGTATCAGCGCGTCTGTATTACATCGACGGGAAAACGCGGATGTATATCCTGCCGAATCCCGTAAATGAGAAACTGACATCCCTTGAAACGCTGGAACGCGCCAAGCAAGTGGCTGACCTGATTGGAGACAGCAAAAAATCGAAGCTCTTCATCGAAGATGTCGGGTATCAGGCATCCCTTGCCGAACACTTAAAGGAGCAAGGCTACGAGGCCGAACCAGTGAAGGTGAAGGGGCAAGACAAGAGGGCGCGGCTTGCTCTCACTTCTCATGCGGTGCAATCGGGACAGGTGCTCTTTCCAAGACAGGGAGCCGAGGATCTTCTCAACCAACTCACGAACTTCGGCATCGAAAAGCATGACGATTTGGCCGATGCGTTCTCACTGCTCATTATCAAGGCATTGGAGGAGAAATTGCAGTCCTTCGGTATCTACTGGATCGGGAATGACGGATCTATGACCGGATGGGACAGCATTCGCGGAAATCTCAATGAATCGGGAGATGATGATGACGATTAAGCAATTTGAGGGAGTTTAGGAGAAGGCAGGCGGGTCTTTCGCCTAGCCTTTGGGTGCGAGTAGCGCCATTGCTGTGTAGAGAAGCCATTTCCAGCAATTCTATGCACTACAGCGTCTACGTCTTCATCCCAAGCGACGGCGACATCGAGGAACACGTTGCAAGAGCCCTCCGGCTTTATAGTGATGAGCACGAGGTGCCTCCATACAAGGAATATCTGGATGTAGGAGAAATCGCGGCAATGGCAAAACACTATGGGGTGCGTCGCACCGATCGAAAGGTGCTCGTATCACATATGGAAAATTGGAAAGGGAACCCAGGCGGAGTGGATCAGAAGGGAATCTTTTCCATTAAGACATTCAATCCAAAGGCGAAGTGGGATTGGTATGAGATTGGTGGGAGATGGTGTCAACGCTTCCCGGGACATGTTATTGCTACAGCTGCACTTCTGGAGAAGAAGAACCTGAAAGAGATACTTCCTGCGGCGATGGTGACGCCCAACGGCTGGTGGCATGAATGGGAAACATTCATCGTCGAAGGATGGATGAAGTGGAGAACGGAACGAAAGAAAGCCAACAGCTGGCTTCGAGAAGTCAAAGCAGCACTTAAAGCTCACCCCGATATGCGCGTGGTGTGCGTGGATATCCATCGATAGCCTCAATTATTTCTCCCATCAGCATGAATATGAACGTCTCAACCATCACCGAAGAAATGTTTGCTGCCTACGAGGAGGTTAGAAGATCGGGAATCACGAATATGTTTGATCTTCACATTGTCTGCGAGCACTCCTGCCTATCGCGTGAACAGGTTCTCATTATTATGAAAAATTACCGGACACTCACCGAGCAATATCCACATATACGAAAACTTTAATTCCTATTTCCCCTTACAATTTTATGGGAACAGCCACACTAGGCCAAAAGAATCACTTCACACCTGCGCTTGGCAATGCGCGTATCAGTGCCCCTCCCGAAAAAACTATCATTAGTCCCCGCTATTGCCTGTATGCGAGAAAGTCCAGTGAAGAAGATGAGAGGCAGGCGCTCAGTATCGATTCGCAAATTAAAGAAATGCTTGCCGTTGCGAAGCGCGAGAACCTTGAGATCGTTGAAATCCGGCGCGAGAGTCATAGTGCAAAAGCATCCGGCGCTCGGCCGGTCTTCAAGCAACTCCTCGAGGATATCCGACGGGGTGGGTTCACAGGAATATTAACCTGGGCACCGGATAGACTCTCGAGAAACGCCGGAGATCTCGGCTCTGTCGTCGACCTTATGGATCAGGGTTTTCTCATCGACATACGTACTCACGGGCAACGATTCACCAACAATCCCAATGAGAAATTCCTGCTGATGATCCTCTGCAGTCAGGCGAAGCTCGAGAACGACAACCGAGGACTCAACGTGAAGCGCGGACAAAAGACACGAGTGGAAATGGGTTATCGCCCTTGTCTTGTGCCACTTGGTTATCTACTGGAGAAGCAATCAGGTTTGGGGAGAGGCAAAGTCGTCATCGATCCCATACGTGGACCGATCATCAGGCAGATGTTCGAGCATACCGCGAAGCAGTGTGCAAGCGGACGGGTGCTCCAGCAATGGCTCAAAGAGGTGAACTTCACCACCCGGAAGGGCAAGCGCATCACTCTGAGCATGATTTACCGGATGCTGCGCCAACACTTCTATACGGGAAAGTTTGAGTACCCCCAAGGAAGCGGCAACTTCTACAAAGGAGATTATGAGCCGCTTGTCTCACAAGAACTCTTTGATGAAGTGCAGAAACTCCTCGACTTGGGACCGAAGCGCGAATGGGGTTCGAGAATGGATAATTTCCACTTCACGCGGATGTTTTCCTGCGGTGGATGCACTTCGGGCATCACGGCCGAGGAGAAAAACAAACCACTGAAGGACGGAAGCATCCGGAAATACATTTACTACCGATGCACACACTCACGAAACCTCCGATGCAAAGAAGCATCCATCCGCGAAGAAGATCTCATTGAGCAACTGTCGGAAATCATCGATACGGTAGACCTCGATGAGCTTGGAATGCGTTTCAAGCTTGAGGAAGAAGTCGCTCGCTACAAAAAATTCAGCTCCGGTGTACTCGGACAGAATTCCTCACCTGAAGTGCAAAGCCTCGATGTGCGGCGGTACGCGAAATACATCCTTCGGGAAGGAACGAAAGATGAAAAACATGAGCTGCTTTCCTGCCTCAAGAGCAAGCTAATCCTGAAGGATGGGGAGATCCAACTGGAGCAGAAAAAGAAACGTGTGAAGGACTGCTAGTTATTCATCTCGAGCTGTCCGAGCTTTTGAGCGAGGATGTTTCTCCATCTCTCGCTTCAGTTTGAGGATCTCGCTCGCAAGAAAAATGCGCCCTGCGGATGTCTCTTCAAATTGCAGCCCCTTCTTACGGATAAGCTCATGCACACGCTGACGGGAGAGGCCGCCGAGACAGTCGCGCACATCACTCATAGCCATTAGTTTGGGTAGACGTTCCATAGTGGTTGTGATCTTTCAGGCTACTTCTCGGCTTCCAAAGGCGGAAGCTGACACTTATCACCTTGATAGATGTCAAGGTAGGCGGTAGTGTTCGGGCGATGCGAAGTACCCAAAATCCACCACCAACAGCCCATGCCTACGCTTGATTGGATCGGCAAACAGGCGGTCGTGAACCATGACAAGGACGTTCCGTTTCGACTCTTGAAACGGGACACAAGGCTGTCTTTGGGCGATTCAGAGAACCTTCTCATTAAAGGGGATAACCTCGAAGCGCTGAAAGCGCTCATGCCCTATTACGTCGGCAAGGTGAAGTGCATCTACATCGATCCTCCCTATAACACAGGAACGGAGAATTGGGTCTATAACGATGCGGTCAACTCACCCGAAATCCGCGCATGGCTTGGGAAAGTGGTCGGGGGTGAAGATGATGACCTGAGCCGGCATGATAAATGGCTCTGCATGATGTACCCGCGCCTCAAGCTGCTGTGGGATCTGCTTGCGGATGACGGCGTGATCTTCATCTCCATCGATTATAACGAACAGCACCACCTCATTTGCATGATGAACGAGATCTTCAAGGGATGCTTTAAAGACAGCGTCGTTATCCGGCGAGGAGCGAAAAACGTACAGGCGCAATTCGAGACAATCGACTCGCTTAATAACGGCTACGAATCGATAATCGTATATTCCAAATCGAGGGATTATCGCTTCCAAAAGCTCTACATGGAACTGGAGGAAGAAAAGCCGGGGAGCTGGAATAATCACTGGCGAGGAACTGATAGGCCAACGATGCGCTACAAGCTCTTCGGGATCACGCCTCCCGAGGGACAATGGCGTTGGGGAGAAGCGAGAAGCAAAAAAGCTATCCAAAACTATGAGAAGCTCCTAAGCGATCTTAAGAAGCAAGGAAAAGCAGTCACACAGGAAAACATTGATGCGTGGTACCTCGCTCGGGTTGAGGAAGCAGGTGAAGAATTCGATATGCTCAGATTGTCGGAAAATAAGAAGCCGGAGCACTATATTCAGCCAACGAACTCAAAGCTGCTCAGCAATCTTTGGACTGACATTAAACCCAATGGCTCCAGTCAGCTTAAACAAGTATTTGGGAAGAAAGTCTTTGATACGCCGAAATCGGTGGATCTCATCAAGCGCATCGTGAAGTGGATGACCAAGGATGATAAGGAAGCCGTCATACTCGATTCTTTCGCTGGATCTGGCACCACGGGACATGCGGTTCTGGAAGTGAACAGAGAGGACAACGGGAAGCGGAAATTCATTTTAGTAGAGATGGAAGATTCGATTGCGAAAGGCATCACCGCCGAGAGGCTGAAGAAAGTAGTCGGTGGCTATGCATCGGATGAGGGTGAGGAAAAAGGATTAGGCGGCGGCTTCCAATTCATGCGACTGGATACGACGCTCTTCGATAAGGACGGCAAGCTCTCTGGGCCTATCACGTACCTCGATCTAGCGCGATACATTTTCTTCACTGAAGCCCGAAAAGATCTTGATGAAAAGAGTGTGAAGAAGCCGTACATTGGTACAAAGGGCGATCTCGATTATTTTCTCTTCTTCACCGAACGAGGAAAGAACACCTTCACACGGGAGCATTTGCAAAAACTGCCAAAGTCCGATGGTCAAAGAGTGGTGTACGCCGATCGCTGCCTCATGTCTGATGCTCTGCTCCGAAAGGAACGGATTACCTTCAAGCAGATTCCGTACCAAGTGAAAGTCTACTGATTATGCTTGATCTTAAAAACTACCAGCGGCACTGCGTCGAGGAGCTTCGGGAGTTCTTAAAAGAGTCCCGCGCAGAGGGAGATCCTGACATTGCCTTCTACCGGAGAACGCATGAAAAATACCGCGATCTGCATGGAGATCCAAAAGTGCCTTTCGTCTGTATCCGAGTGCCAACGGGGGGAGGAAAAACACTCATTGCTTCCCACGCTGTCGCGCTCGCATTCGAGCATTATCTCTTGGAGAAACAGGAAAAAGGACTCGTACTATGGCTTGTCCCAACGGATACCATCCGTTCGCAGACGCTCGCCCAGCTTCGCAATAGAACACATCCTTACCGGGAAGCACTAGATAATTTCTTCCCCTCAAGAGTACGCGTCATGGACATCGTAGAGGCACGTTCCATGAAGCCCTCGGACGTAAGCGAAAATATCTGCATCATCGTTACGACTCTTGCTTCCATTCGGCGAGAGGACACAGAAGGATTGAAGCTCTATGCCCAAAACGGCTCACTCATGGAGCATTTTCGCGGTGTGGAGGATGGCAATTTCTTCAAAACTGAGGACGGCCTCATCATTCAGTCGCTGGCAAATGTCATACGGATGCATCGGCCTCTCATTATTTTGGATGAGGGACACAACGCTCAGACGGAACTTTCCGTTGATGTCATCGGGAATCTTCTTCCATCGTGCATCGTCGAATTTACCGCAACGCCACTGCAGAACAGTAATATCCTTGTCAGCATTCCCGCCATACAACTCAAACAGGAAGAGATGGTGAAGATCCCGATTCATCTGGAGAACATCACCCAATGGCAGGAAGCTGTGCGCCGAGCGAAAGAGAAGCGCGATGAACTAGAGCAGATCGCCAAGCGCAGCGAGAAAGAAACGAAGGAATACATACGCCCTCTTCTCCTGCTGCAAGCGGAAATCGAGCAGGAAAAAGAGGACAAAGTGCATGTGCACCGCTTGGTGGATTTTCTGGTAGAAGAATTAGGTGTCCTAAGACAAGAGATCGGCATCAAGACCGGCAAGGAGGACGAACTCAGTGCGCATCCCGATCTTCTGAGCAGAAAATGCCCTATCCGCTACGTCGTGACATGCAATGCCCTGAAAGAAGGATGGGATTGCTCGTTCGCGTATGCGCTTGTCTCTGCCTCGAATATGGGTACCCGGCTTTCTGTGGAGCAGATCATTGGAAGAGTGCTGCGCCTGCCGTATGCCAAACGAAAACAACAAGAAATGCTCAATCGTTCCTACGTCTTCACCTCATCACGACGGTTCGATGATGCGGCCAAAGCAGTGGTGGAAGGGCTGACTCAAAACGGCTATTCGAAGCATGACGTGATACGGAGCGATTCACAGGAGCAACGCACCGACTACGATGCGATGCGAACCGTCTCAAATGCTGAGTTCAATCTTCCACTTCTGGCAATAGAGGGGCAGCCTCTAGATTACTACGACCTCATTCCTGAAACCTTCTCCCTACAAGGTAAGGACGTGCCGCTTTCTTTCCTTGAAGAGATTGAGAACCAGACGACCCTCATCGACGTTCAAGAAGATGCCGTAACCGTGGAAGCACAACAGAGACTAAAACTCATGCTTCTTTCCGAAGATGAAACAAAGGAATCGCTCATTAGGTGGCTCTCACGCACGGTACGCGACCAAGCGATTGCCATCGATGACATGAACATATTCCTCGATGGAATTCTTGAGATGCTTCTTAAAAAACATTCATTGGAAACACTCTTCTCACAAAAGTTCTCACTCCGTGACAGTCTGCGGAAATTCATAGAAACGTTGCTCTCTAAACAGGCAGAGCAAACATTCCAGATGTTGCTCGAGCGAAAAAAGATCACGCCCAGCAAAAAAGATGTCTGGCATATGCCGTCCGAGATGACATTGCTGCATCCGCAGCAGGAACCTTTCAAGAAACACCTCTTCGACCGCTGTGATGATCTGAACGGGGAAGAAATGTTATTGGCAAAACAGATCGATAATTGCGATGAAGTCGAGTGGTGGCTACGGAATGTCGTGCAAGATTCGGACGGATTTTTCATCCAAGGCTTCCGGCCATCACGCTTCTATCCGGATTTCATCGTGAGAACGAAGAAAGGGGCTTGGTGGGTGCTGGAGTACAAAGGCGCAGATCGCCTTGGATCGATAGATACGACCTATAAAGAGCAGATTGGGCAAATATGGGCATCAGTCTGCGGCAAAGGGCATGACTTCCGCTTGGTCACAGCGGAGAACATGGCAAATGTCCTCGCTGATATTCGCAGTAATTTTATTTAATTCATTTCCTTAATTTTATGTCTTCTCAGGCAACACCATCGGCACCTCGAAAAATCACGCTCGGCCTGATCATAGGCTGGGTACTTGGAATTTTCATCCTACTGCCAGCTATCTCGATGATCGCAAAGCAGCCCGTGACTGGATTGGCACTACTCGCAGCGTCAGCAGTTCTCTTGCCACCCGTCTTTGCATTCATTCAGAAGAAAGGAAACTTCCATCTATCGGGAGGAGTAAAGTTCATTCTGGTAGTCGTTCTGTTCGGCGTAGCAGTAGGCACAATGGATCGGAGTCAGCTTGCGACAAGGGAAGAGGCTGCACAGCCGACTGACACTCAAACAACGGAGGCTCAGGAACCAGCTGCAGCAAAATCCTATCAGGAAGTCTTCGCCTTCAAGGGAAACGGTGCGAAGAAATCCGAGCCTTTCACGATCACAGGAGACAAATTTAAGATCGCATACGACTGCAAAGGAAGTCTGTGCCAAGCATGGCTGAAGAAACCCGACAACAACCTCAGCTTCGAAATCATCATGAACGGCACGGGACCGATTACCGATGAGAGCATCTTCTATAATGCTGGCACTTACTACATCGAGTCAAACTCCATTGGGACGTACACGATGAGTGTGCAGGATTATAAGTAGGTCAAAGATCTAAGTCTTGGCCATCATCGCTCCTGATTCGACTTTATTGATGTACGGCTTCAGCCCCTCGAAGACTCGCACAACATTCTGAAGTTGCGTGTAGTGACCTACGTACTTTGACAATGCATAAAAGAAGGCGACATCTTCGGATTCTCCACTATCTTTCTTCTTACGAATTTTACCAATATCCGAGTGAAGAACTTCTCCATACAATAGATTTTCAATTACTTCATTGGGGCTTAATTTTTTCTTATTTACGACATAGCCCATTGGCATAACTTGATTCAAATTATCTTCAGAAACGTCCTTAAGAATTTCTATGGTTTTAAGAAAGTTGGATGCCTCGGGGATACCGCGTTTTTTTAGTTTATTGCAAATATTTTCTAATGATTGATAGAGCTTATCGAAAGATAAGGCATCTGATGCTAATTCCGTCCTTCTCATAAGGGAGAAGAAATGTATAGCTTGAGTCTTATTCGGATATCCTTTCCACTTACTGGCAAAACCGGGCATCGAAATACTATCGCCATCTGTGAATACGTTCTCCCGAACCTCGTCACATATTTTTTCCGCTGCTTCCAACCGAAGATAATCATCTGATTTTTTCATAATCTCTAAAAAATTAATAACTACGAATAACACCACTTAACTTTCCACGTATCGATCCTTTTTTCACAACAGTCGGTTCAAAATCATCATTTTCTGGTTTTAAAAGTAAAGACGCTGGCTGATGAAAAACCCGCTTCAAAGTAGCGGCCTCGAATGGAATTTCTCCTATGGCAACCACAGCAATATCTCCATCATCCACATCTTCCTGTTTTCTGATAAGCACGACATCGCCATCTACGATTCCCGCATTCTTCATGCTCATTCCACGAACTCTTAATGCAAAAAAACTTCCGCCACCTTTGAGCATTGTTGCAGGAGCTTCCACATACTCATCACATTCTTCGAAAATTGTGATCGGCTCACCTCCTGCCACAAGGCCGAGCAGAGGTATGGTCTGTGTATCTGTTCCAACGAGTTGAACGCCACGGGTACGTCCACTCTTCGCAAGGAATCCAGCACTCTCAAGGTGTTTTACATGGTAATGCACAACGCTCGGACTCAAATCGAGCTTCCGTCCAGCCTCCGGATAACTCGGTGCATGACCATTTTTCTCAATGTAGGAACGGTAGAAGTGGAGGATGCGCTGCTGCGCAGCAGTAAGATTCCGGAGCATGGAAATCGAATGAAATGGAAAGGTATTGACAGTCTACATCCTAGAGGCCTACTGTGGCAACCAACGACCGCTCCGAACGTGCAAAACGATGATATATCCCGAATCAGAGGCCAGAAACCAGCCCCAATTGCCTATGACCGATTAGCGCGGATCAGAGGAGAGGCCGCTGCGCCGTCTCCAATCCTGCACGTCCGCATGCAACTCATTGCTGCGCGGATGATGGAATCTGCATTCGAGAACTTCATATCTACCCAGATTGGCATTCCACCGGGAGCGCGTGGACAGGCAAGCACGAGCCAGAAGCATCTGCGAGAGTTCCTTGCAACGGAGATAGACCGTGATTCCACCTTTCCCCGAGTCCTCCAGAACGCGGATAGCGATTTTCTTGGAGGCTCATTCGCCCGTCATACGAAAGGCTGGCCATTGGATGATATCGACATTTTTGTCCCGCTAGACGGTCTGGGCCTCAATTATCTTTGGTATGGCGTACCCCAGCCGTACACTGTCGTCACGGATGGAGTACTGCAGACCAACCCTCTTCTCTTGAGTCCCAATCGATGGATGGACGGTACACTCATTTCTTCGGTGAAGCTCATCCGTGAATTCGAGAAAGTGCTCCGGAGGAAGTATCCCAACACACCCGTGAAGGATTCGGAGCAGGCGGTGAATATCCAGATGTCCTACGGAGAGACAGAGGAAGAAAACGGACTTGGATTCGACATCGTGCCATGTTTCCGGCTCCGTCCGCATGATCCACAGGAAAATTTCTTTTATCTCATGCCGGATGGTAAGGATGGCTGGATTCACACCAACCCGCGTCTTGACACGCAGCTGAACGAAGAATTGAACCAGGCAAGCAATGGACTCTTCCGGAAAGCCGTGAAGCTCGTGAAGTATTGGAATAAGGAACGCTTCGGCGGCCTGCTCGGCTCCTATTACGTGGAACTTGCGATCATGAGAGCTTTTCGTCTCCGAAGCGATCTTTCCACGCTTGGTAGCACATCTCGCGCCACTGCCCTCGCCTTTGACGCTCTGCAGACTGCCGTCTTCAATGGCGATCAGCTGTCACTCTTCGTGAAGGGTGCGCCCCCAGTGAAATGTGGCGAGGTACCACCCGGCGAACTTTTGCGCCTCATGGTCGCACGTAATACAGCAGAGAAGGCGGTGGAATTGGAGCGAAGTGGAAGCATCGACGAAGCAGCGAAGCACTGGCACGCAGTGTTCGGAGATTCTTTCACAACTGACGCATGACAGAGAAACGATTTGATCTGATCCACTCAATGCAGGTGAAGTTTTCCAAGAGTAAGCGTCTGCTTTACCTTGTTTCCATTCCGCTTGGAATTGCCGTGTATGTCTTGGGTGTCCTGAGCATCTTTCCCATTCCGCGTGAACATCTCATCGTCGTCGCCATCTTTGCACTCTTATTCCAGATCGTAGCGTTCGTTACACGACAGTACGCCCTGAGATGCATGAATGAAGGAGAAGGGATACGACGGATGGCCATGATTCAGGATGGCCTCGGCAAGACGTTTACTCATATCGAACTTGCGGCAGCAGGGACATGCATGGGTAAGAATCGTGAGCCAGCTTTTCTCTCACCGTATTATGATTCCCCAGAACAACCCGGTTGGCGTCGCCTCGTTGACATCACGGCCGAGTGTGCGCATTTTACCTACATAGTTACAAATATCATTTCAATGGTGCTTGGGGCGATAATTCTAACTTTGATAGTTGCCGCGCTAGCCATCCTTTTGTTCACGAGTCAGGCAGTCGAAACGCTCACAACCAGAGATATCATCGCAAAAATTGTCACGCTCACTATCACTTCGTGGGCCGTGGGCGATCTTGCCGCGATGTGGATGCAATTCAGATCGCTTTCAGGTGAATCGAAACAGATCCTCGCGGAATGTAATGGGGCACTGAAGGTAGGCGATGTACCGGAGCATCAGGCAATGACATTATTTATCGCCTACAATTGTGCGGTAGGGCAGGCATCACCACTACCTTCGTGGGCGTATAAGCTTGCACAGCCCGCGCTCAACAAATCATGGCGTGATAGCAGAGAAATGGATTCCTAAAGCAAGCGGGTCTATCCGCTACCGCATTCCCTCTTGCTGGGGCAGGAGGGTCTATTAACACCTGTTCGTCTTGGCTGGGGAGGAGGGATTCGAACCCCCGAATGCTTGCTCCAGAGGCAAGTGCCTTACCACTTGGCGACTCCCCAACGGTTACCGCATGCTAGCAAGCGCGAACCATCATGACCAGTCATTGACATTCATTAATCATATATAATAATAGCATCATGAATACCACCGAACCATCGACTGTCGGCACGATATTAGACACCGTTGATCAAGAGACCCTTGCTGTTCTACCAGCTCCCTATGGTGCAAATTTTGATCCGATGATGCTTCCTCCCGCCCTCCGACATCTCCTCACTTCAGAAAACCGTCAGGCAAACGATACCGAGTTTATTCTTGAAATACTCAACCTCCTCCGCACGGATACTCAGTCGCGACAGGTCGTCACCATTATCCTCCGTATGTGTGGACACAAAGATCTGGCAGCCAAACTGAATCAGTGCATATCGGGGCAACTTTCCGATGCAGATCAGAAAGCAATCGTTGATTCCTTGGAGAAAGCGATGGACGATACTCTAATGCAAACGGTAACGGAACGAGTGGAAACACTCAAACGATCAGCCAACAACCCAAATGTAGTAACCGGCAATAATGTTAGGGAATTCCGGGAATTAGCCAATGCGGTCCTGGGCGATGCTACCGTTCGCAATGAAGGACCACGCACTCCTCGCAATGCAGAGTGTCCCTGCAAGAGCGGAAGGAAGTATAAGAAGTGCTGCGGAAGAGGGAAATAATGTACCATCCCCCTATGCTTCCCGTTCACTGGTTGGTCATCCTCAGTGCGTGTGTCAGCCTCGGCGGCTCATCGTTTTAAATCCGCGATACTCTTGCGGGCAAAACAAAACCGAACCGAATGTCTTGGTCGCTGTGGGCGGCGGGCCTCACTGTGGCATAAGCTTTCTGCTCTTCCAAACAAACGGCCCGCTCCCCCGGCTGAGGAAAGAACGGACCGGTGCGTTGCGCGTACCGTCAATTGGCAGACGATGATTCGTCCACCGTTTCCACGGATGCGGCGTTCGCGCTCTCTTCCATCATCGCGGCACTGAAACGCGCGAACTGCAGGAAGAGTCCCGTGAAGACGAGGACCATCACTGCGGGAGCGGCAAAGGAGAGCCAATTGATTTTGCGCGGACGGAAGAAACGGATGAGGATGGAATTGGTGACCACCGACACGGAACTCAGCGCCATGGCGAGTCCCGCAAGTTCCGGACTGAGAATGAGACCGAACCCCGCGAAGAGGCGCGCGGCGATGGGAATGCCCATGACATTATAGAAGAGCGCGAAGAACATGTTTTGCTTGATCTTCTGCATCGTCTCTCGTGAAAGCTCCAAAGCCGTTACCACGTCGAGCAGGTCGTTGCGGATGATGACGATACCGCCGGTCTCCATGGCGACATCTGTCCCGGAACCCATCGCAATACCGAGATCTGCCTGCGCGAGCGCCGGAGCGTCATTGATGCCATCACCCACCATGGCGACTTTCTTGCCATCCTCCTGCAGCTTGCGCACCTGCGCCGCTTTATCCTGCGGCAGCACTTCGGCAAGGACATTCTCGATGCCGATCTGCGACGCGATGGCTTTGGCTGTGCGCGCATTGTCGCCCGTGATCATGTACACGGTCAGGCCCTTTTTGATGAGCTGTCGAACCGCTTCTTTGCTGGTTTCCTTGATGGTGTCGGCGACGGCGATGCATCCGAGCACCTCCTCCTTCGTCGCGAGAATCATCACGGTCTTTCCCTGCTCCTCGAGCTTCGCCACCTTGCGTTCCGTGCGACCGATCGCAAGGCCGATGGTATCGGTCACCAACGCGCGGTTGCCCAGAAAGTACGTCTGCTTCCCGATCGTTCCCTCGATGCCGTGGCCGGGAATAGCGCGGAAACCGTCCACGTCTTCCAGATCGATGCCTTCTTCCTCCGCATAGGCGACGATGGCTTCTGCCAGGGGATGCTCCGAGGAGCGCTCCAGGGATGCGGCGATGCGCAGTATATCTTCTTCGTCTCCGGCTACTGTGAGCACGTCCGTCACCTCGGGCTTGCCGTGCGTGAGCGTTCCGGTTTTATCGAAGACGATGGCGTCGATCCTATTGGCCGCCTCCAGCGGTTCGCCGCCTTTGATGAGAATGCCGCGTTCCGCCCCCTTGCCTGTCCCCACCATGATGGCGGTGGGCGTGGCGAGCCCCAGCGCGCACGGACACGCGATGACGATGACTGCCGTGAAGGCCATGAGGGAGAAGGATAGCGATGCGCCCAATGCGAAGAACCACACGCCGAATGTCGCGATGGCCAGGAGGATCACGGCGGGCACGAACCATGCGGAGATACGATCAGCCACGCCCTGAATGGGAGCTTTGCTCCCCTGCGCTTCTTCGATGAGACGGATGATCTGCGCGAGCGTCGTCTGCTCGCCGACGCGATCCGCGCGAAATTCGAAGCTGCCTGTTTTGTTCAGGGTCGCGCCGATGACACGGTCGCCGATTTGTTTCTCCACGGGAATACTCTCACCCGTGAGCATTGATTCATCCACTGCAGAATTCCCTTTGATGATGACGCCGTCGACGGGAATCTTCTCTCCCGGGCGCACGAGGACGATGTCTCCCGCCGTCACGTCATCCACGGAAATATCAACGGTCTTGCCGTTACGGATCACCCGCGCCGTCTTCGCCTGCAATCCCATGAGCGCGCGAATGGCATTGGATACATTCCCCTTCGCCTTGGCTTCCAACCATTTTCCCAGAAGTACGAACGTGATGAGGAACGCCGCCGTCTCAAAGTAAATTTCCGGGATTTTCCTGCCGTCCACGCCGATGAGCGAAGCATTGGAGACGACATACAGAACGTAATTCACCAAGCTGTACGCAAACGCAGTGGACGTACCGATGGCGATGAGACTGTCCATATTGAACGTCTTCATGCGCAGACTCGACCACATGCCCTTGTAGAATCCCCATCCCAACACAAACTGCACGGGCGCGGTCAAGAAGAGAGACACGATGCCGACGTACGGCGGCAGCAACGCGCTTCCCGGCAACATCGGGAAAAAATCCAGCAACATAAAGTACAGCATCGGCGCACTGAGGACGGCACCGACGACAAACTTGTTCCGGTAGGATCGAATCTCCTCACCTCTGCGCCTGCGCTCATACTCGCGATCCTGTTGATCGACGGGGATCGCTTCATAGCCCGCACGCTTCACCGCCCGCATGATCTGCTCCTGCGTGATCGTCCCGGGTTCCGTCACCACGGTCGCCTTCTCCGATGCAAAATTCACGTTCGCCTGTTTGATACCGGGAAGCTTCCGAATGGACTTTTCAATGAGACCCGCACAGGAAGCACAATGCATGCCGCGCAGATGGAAAGTTTGCATCGACGGTTGATCAGACTGTTTCGCATTCGCGGGAGACGGATCCTCACTCCTCGTCGGAAAGGATGTATTCGTCACACCGTCTGAAATCTCCGTCCGGCCGCTCACGGCATCAAAAAGCGAAGATATATTCACGGATCGTACGAACTGTTCCAAGTATTCCTTCGCAGAGGGATCGGACCGCGGGATGACAATCTCAGCATTGCGTGTATTCTTCAACGTTCCGTCAAAGTACGGCCTGCCCTCTGCGTCTTGCCGCATCATGCCCTGCGCTTCCACGTTGGATGTGAGTGTCAACTTCACAGGTTTTCCCGCAGCTACCGTTTTTACTTTCAATGCCAATGGAGGCGGACGATCCGACGAATGGTGCGCATCTTCTTCATCATCCTCGTCGGCTGCTTCTTCCGCTTGGGCATCGTAGCCCGCCTCTTTGATGGCGGCGATGATGGCGGAAGTGGATGCGTTGCCGTCGGTCTTCACGAGCGTTTCTCCGGTCTGCACGTTGACCGAAACTTCCTGGACGCCCGCGACATCCGAAACATTCATTTTGACGAGCTTCTCACATGATGCGCAGTGCATGCCGGTGACGGTGAATCGCAGTGTTTTCATAGGGGGAAGGGGGAAAATGGATACCGGATACTGATCGTTTGTCTTATGTCTTTTGTCTTACGTCTTTCTCACTTATTCGCCAGTTTCGATACACGCAGAATCTCATCGATCATCTGCTGTTTCTTGGCAGTACTGCCCGTTTCGAGCGCAGCTTTGACGCAGTGATCGACATGTCCCTCCATGAGGGACTGGTGCGCGGATTTGAGTAAGCCGATGACTGCCAGATTCTGCTGCATGATGTCGATGCAGTACTGATCATCCTCAATCATGTGTTGAATCTTCTGCAGGAGACTGGTCGCCTTTTTGACGGCAATGCGGGATTTTTCGCGAGAGGGATTCATAGAATATTGGGGGAGAAAATGTGAATTCCTGACCATTATACCTATACCTAGGGTATAGGTCAAGACCAATGTGATTTTTTGTGGAGCCGCGACACTGTCACGGCCCCACGTACATGATTTTTTCAAGATCCGATCAAATACCCTATGACCAATCCGAGTAATCCCATCGCAGCAGGGAACCACGGATCACCCGTCTTGGCCGATGCAATCGAATGATGCGTCGGCGAAGGATGCTGTTGCTGTTTTTCGGTCGCATCGGACCGCCATTCAAGTGAAGCCATGATGGAGGAGGAGGGAAAGAAGTAACTGTAAGGACACGATACACCGTGTCCGGTGTCAGAGGACGGTAAATCGTCCGCGCACCATGCCCATGCCGCAGCTGAAGGCAAGGTTCCCTTTCTTCGGCGCGGTGAACTCAATGATATTCTCGCCGCGGGTGAGGATCTTGGAAATGCGCAGATCGGGGATGACGATGGAACTGGTGCAGCCACTGGCGTTGGAACCGTCGACGACCCAACGGACGGGTACACCTGCTTGAATGGTGAGATTACTCGGCTCGTAGCCGTACGCACTGACCTTCATGGCCACTTCCTGCACGCCGCTAACAATGTCGGGAGCGGATCCTGCCACTTGCGGCGGTCCGGAGAGAATCGCGGAGAAATCAATGCCCGCGAGCGCGATGCCACTCTGCAAATTGAACAGAGCCAGCACCAGGACCAGCGTCCCTGAAAAGTGAAGGAAGAGACGAGAGAATGAACCGCGCGCCGTGGACGATATGGCGCTGATCCCAAGCAATGCGGGCAGCGTGCCCAATGCGAAGATTCCCATGGTAAGTGCGCCGGTGAGGAAACTGCCTGATGCCAAAGCGGCAAGTTGCAATGATTGCGTGAATCCGCACGGCAGAAAGAAGGTCATCGCACCCAATGCAAACGGCGCGGCGGGATGACGACTCTCGGACAGACCTGCAATCCAGTGAGACAGCTTTTTCGGCGGATGAATCGGCAGGCTGCCCTTTGGCACAATATTGAGAATGGTGAGGGCGAGGTACAGCATGATGAGCGCCACGACGATGCTCATGTAGCCGGTTGCTTTCGTGCTCAGCGCAATGGACGAACCCAGCAATCCCACGAATCCCCCAAGAACGAAGTACGAAACGAGGCGCCCGATATTGAACTGCAGGAGCGGCACAAATTTCTGCCAGGCATTTTCCCCTTGATAAACTTCATTATACTTGGCGGCCATGGAAAGGAGTAATCCGCCCGTAACAGCGAGACAACTGCTGGTGCCGGCGATGAGTCCGATGAGAAGCACACCGCCCCAGGACAACGCGTCCGTCGTGGACGGAGCGAGTGATACCACGTCGTACGCTTTCAAAATGGTGTAGAGGGCATAGATGATGAGCAGCGATGCACCGATCTCCATCCACTTGCGTTGGGCGGGAGCGACACTCGCAACGGTGGGAGCATCCTCTTCCGCGATGGCATATCCCGCTGCGCGGATGACGGAGACAATGGCGTCTTCGGAAGGCAGGTTCCGCGGGTCCGCCCTGAACGTTGCTTTGCCCGTCTTGTGATTGACGTTCACGGACAGAATACCGGGGATGGTTTTGAGCTTGCGCTCTAAGAGCAGCTCGCAGCTGCCGCACGTCATCCCCGCGATCCGCAGGGAAGCGTGACAATCGGAGGAAGAATGTGACATGGATGAGAGTGGGAAGAATGCAAAAATATGCAAATCGGAACACATCCGACTGCGAGACCGTCTCGCACTCTCTACAGCCGCAGGACCACTGTCGTTAACGCCGGAAGCGGTGGCGGACGCTCTCCTTTTCTCATTCTCTCCTCTTCAAACCAAGGCACGACGATTGCAGTGTCGCTTGCAGCGACATCCATGCAAACGACCGATGTCTCCTCCGCGGCGTACGAGTGTGCACCATCCACTCTTTCCCCCAGCGTACAGTGATCCTCCTCCCCGCAATCCGTGTGCGCGGCAGCCGACTCTCCGTGCATGACGGCCGCATGATCCATCGCCGTTCTCACCGCAATGTGTGATTCCCGTTGCAGCGTCGCAGCTTCCATGTGCATGGGGCAGAGCGAACCGAGCGTGGCGTACAGGCCGAGGGTGACGAGAAGCGTAAACCGCATGGGAGACGCCAGTATACACGAAAGTGATCACACATAACCATGCCTTCCTCCCTATTCTTGGATCCTCTCGCGCTGCGGCGCTTTGCTCGCTTTCATTCGATTCGCATGCAGTTTTTACCGTGGTGTACCAAGAGTGAGCGACGAACGAAGTGAGGAGCGAATCGAATGGTGCCCGCGGCAGGAATTGAACCCACGGCCTACTGGTTCGAAGCCAGTCGCTCTATCCACTGAGCTACGCGGGCGGGCAAAGCCAGTATAGCCAAACCCGCATCATAGATACATTGACGCATCCATTCTATCACTCTATACTTCCGAGTGATAATTTCCAAGAAACTCCATGAATGTGGATCGATTCACCACCAAAGCCGCAGAGGGCATGCAGGACGCTCTCGACATCGCAAAGTCCCGCGGGCAACAGGCGCTCTCGCCGCTTCACCTCCTTGCAGCGCTCCTCTCCCAAGCAGACGGCATCGTTCCGGCGCTGCTGACGCAACTCCAAGTAGACCCGGCGGCGGCGCTTCGATCGACGCGGGAGAAAATAGCCGCTCTTCCTTCCGTGGAGGGAGGCGGCGGGCAACCCTACCTCGCGCCGGAACTGAAGGACGCGCTCGACCGCGCGGAGAAGGAAGCGAAGAAGATGGAGGACGCGTACGTTTCCGCGGAACATCTGTTCCTGGGATTGCTGACGATTGCGACCGTGCGGGACCTGCTGCAGATCGGGGGGAAAGACGTGCTGGGCGCGCTCCGCACTCTCCGCGGAAGCCAACATGTCACCGATCCGAATCCCGAGGGAAAGTACCAGACGCTGCAGAAGTACACGATTGATTTCACCCAAATGGCTCGCGACGGTAAAACGGATCCTGTGATCGGGCGCGACGAGGAAATCCGACGCATCATGCAGATTCTCTCACGCCGCACGAAGAATAATCCGGTCCTGGTGGGTGAGCCCGGCGTGGGAAAGACCGCCATCGTGGAAGGACTCGCGCGCAAGATCATCGAGGGAGACGTCCCCGAAACACTCAAGGGCAAACGCATCCTGGGGCTTGATTTGGGCGCGATGATCGCGGGGGCAAAGTACCGCGGTGAATTTGAAGATCGCTTGAAGGCGCTCATCAAGGAAGTCGAAACGTCGGCGGGGTCCATCATTCTGTTCATCGACGAACTGCATACCATCGTCGGTGCGGGTGGCGCGGAAGGGGCGGTCGATGCGGGCAATCTTCTGAAGCCTGCGCTGGCCAGAGGACAACTCCGTACCATCGGCGCCACGACGCTGAAGGAGTACCGCCTGCACATCGAGAAAGACGCGGCTTTTGAACGCCGTTTCCAACCGGTGCAGGTGGACGAGCCGTCCGTGAAGGACGCGATCTCGATTCTGCGCGGCATCAAGGAGAAGTACGAAGTCCATCACGGCGTGCGCATTCGCGACGCTGCGGTCGTGGCAGCGGTCACTCTTTCCGACCGATACATCGGCGATCGTTTTTTGCCGGACAAGGCAATCGATCTCATGGACGAGGCGGCCTCCGCGCTGCGCATCGAAATGGACAGCAAACCGACGGAGCTCGATCAATTGGAACGCCATATCCGCCAACTGACGGTCGAACGGGAAGCGCTGAAGAAGGAACAGGATGAGGCGTCGAAGAAACGTCTGGAGGACGGTGAGAAGGAATTGTCCGATCTCGAAGAACGGCATCGCCGCATGGAATTGCAATGGAACAGCGAGAAGAGCGTCATCGATGCGCTCAAATCGACGCATGCGGAGATCGATCGTTTGAAGGAAGAAGCGCAGCAAGCCGAACGCACGGGCGACTTCCAGCGGGTGGCGGAGATCCGCTACGGACTCATCCCCGAACAAGAGAAGAGCGTGCAGAAGGCCAAGGAGGAACTGGACGCACTGCAGAAGACGAGCCGTTTCCTGACCGAAGAAGTAACGGAGGAGGATATCGCGCGCAGGGTCGCCCGCTGGACCGGCATTCCCGTGACCAGACTCCTCACGGAAGAGCGCAGCAAACTCGCGGATTTGGAGAAACATCTTTCGGAGCGGGTGGTGGGACAGTGCGAAGCGATCAAAGCGGTGAGCAGCGCCGTGCGCAGATCGCGCGCAGGCATCCAGGAAGAAGGCCGCCCCATCGGATCCTTCCTCTTTCTGGGACCGACGGGGGTGGGAAAAACGGAACTGGCCAAGGCGCTCGCCGAGTTCCTCTTCAATGACGAACGTCTCATGATCCGCATCGACATGTCCGAGTACATGGAACGTCACGCGGTCGCACGCCTTCTGGGCGCTCCGCCGGGGTACGTGGGGTATGAAGAAGGAGGACAGCTGACGGAAGCCATCCGGCGACACCCATACTCGGTGATTCTGCTGGATGAAATCGAGAAAGCGCATCCGGACGTCTTTCACATTCTCCTGCAGGTACTGGATGAAGGCCGCCTCACGGACGGCAAGGGACGCACCGTCGATTGCAAGAACACGATCTTCATCATGACGAGCAACCTGGGGAGCGGCGACATCGCGAAACTCGCGGGACAGAAAGTGCTGCAGACGGAAGCGGTGGACACGCTGCTACGGCGGACGTTCCATCCCGAGTTTCTCAACCGCATCGATGACGTCATCATCTTCCAGCCGCTCTCGCAGGAAGACATCGCTGAGATCGTCACGCTGCAAGTCGCGCGTCTCACTCGTCGGCTGGCGGAAAAATCTATCACCATCGATCTCACGCCCGCCGCGCACAGTCTGCTTGCGACCCGCGGCTACGATCCGGACTACGGCGCACGCCCCCTCAAGCGCGTCATACAGGAACTGATACTGGATGAGCTCTCTCTGCAAATCATCGCAGGAAACATTGCGGAGGGTGATCACGTTTGCATCGATGCATCGAACGGCGACATGACCATTGCGCGCAAGAGCAACGAGAGAAAGAGGAAGGGGGTCTCATCCGGGAGAAAGAGCTAGGATAAGCCAATTCCGATAGATCTGTCGATGCGCATCTGCCACTGATAAACAGAATGAGCATGGCGAACCGCGCAGCAAAAAAACAACGCCCCCACTTGGGGGCGCCGTCTTCCAGTGAGCTCACTGATTTACTTCCTTCTCTTCGCCGTCTTCTTCGCCTTGCGGGCGGCCGGCTTCCTCGCAGCCTTCTTCGCCGTCCTCTTCGCCGGCTTCCTCGCAGCCTTCTTCACTGTTTTCTTCTTCTTGACCATGGGAATGGTTGGGAAAGAAATAAGATATGGAAATCATTGTAAGTGATTTGCATTGTATGGAAAGTGAATGGTAAAGATTTTCGTCTCGAAATGTGATGTGATGAACATCGCATGTGTTCAGAAAACGACGCTCAGCGAAGACCGATACCATACGTTCGCACTCCGTCTCGTCCGTCCTTGCGCTGCACGCCGATGACGTAGCGCCCGCGCGGATAGTCGTACGCACTGTCGCATCGCGGCTCGACAAATCCGAAGAGGTCGACGTCTTCCATCGCGTACACGATGCAAGATACGTCGCTTTCCTCAGCCATTTTCACAGTGAGCGTCTGCGGACGATTCAGCGTGAACGCGTACCAGTCCGCAATGTCTTCCGCCTCGATGACGCCGCTTTGAGACGCACCGACACCGATGGCGCGTGCCTCGCGAAACCCATCGTTGCCATCGCCGCTCACCGTTGTTCCCGTGATCTCGAACGATGCATTTTCTTCATTCGGTCGGATTTCCAATTGATAGTCCGAGGCGTCGAGCGACGCGCGGATGACGCAGACATTGCCGGCAACGTATCCCCGGTAGTACTCGCTGGAAAAGTCGGTACTCCCGCCCATGCGAAAGAGTCTGCATGTCAGACCCGGCTTGCCGCGCCCCGGTTCCACCGTCGCTCGCAACTCCGTCACCACCGGCCGCCGCAACGTGAATCGAATGATGCGCGCAGTCCGTCCGATGAACGTCCCCGCGTCGCGAAAAGGGAAGGAAAGTTCTGCCGTGCCCGTCGACGGACCGGAGGACGATTGTCCCGTCACGGACGATGTGCTCGTGCCCTCACTCGCGGCGGATGATTCGTCCGTTTGCCCGTCGGGCAACGGCACCTGCAGTGCGTGTGCGATGTAGGCGGCCGCCTCCCCGCGCGTGAGCGGCAGACCGGGTTCGAAGTGCGGCCCCTCCTGTCCGGCGATGGGAATCACCCGGCGCAAAAAAGCACTCGCGACGTACGGCGCGTACCAGGCACTCAAATCAATATCAGCGTACCTTGCTCCGATGGCGGGCGGAATGTCCGTGGGGTGATCAAACCCCAGCACCGTATGCAACATCTTCAATGCCTCCATGCGGTTGACGCTCTGCTCAGGACGAAACGTCTTGTCCGGATACCCGGAGACATACCCCTGCAGAGCGGCGTCACACACCACCGTTTCATACCAGCTTCCCCGCTCCACATCTTTGAAACAACCGGTCTCCGTATCCACAGGTGAACGCTCCGTCGCACGGTAGAGGAGCGTCAGCATCTCTGCGCGATTCACGGCCGACGCAGGACGGAACGTTCGATCCGGATTCCCCCGAACGATGGTGCGCTGCGCAAGTGCCTCGATGTGCGGCGCGAAGGGAAAGTCTGCCGGCACATCGGAAAAGAGCGCCGCTTGCGCAGGGGCGATCATCAGCAGAGCAAGAACCATCGAAGTAGCGAAACGGACGGAGCGCATGGAACAAAGGGGGGAACCCCCCGATGCTACAAAGCTCTGCGCACACCTCAAGAGTCCGTTACACTTTTTCGCTGGATGCGGCGGGCGGATTGTGCCATTGCTGCGATCCCATGGCGGGGCGCTTCTCCTCCGCAACGATCATGCGGGCGATGCCGTGGCGGTCCACTTCACGCTCGTAGTACTCGATCATCGCTTCCTCCGCCTGTCGACGATGCCCGGAAGCAAGACGGCTCAACGCTTCCTCCCCGTACTCCGCCAGCAGATCTCTGCGCGCGAATCGCGTGACGAGCTGATCCCAAAAAATCTCCTCATCATAGTAGCCAAGCACCCGGTCGGTCTCGTCTTCCAGCCTGCGTGACGGCACCCACTCACCCGTATCCGGTTCCTGCGCCACCAGATGCGCGGCGCGACCGGAAGGCGCCCGTTCGCAGAGGTCCACGAGCAACTGAGCGCTGCGGCGCTGCTCGGAGCTCCACTGCTGTTCCGGCGTCCAATCGTTCATCACCCGCTCCCCGATGGAAACGAGCGCGAGCAGGCTTTGGAATTCCTCTTCTGAGAGTTCGATCATCATAAGCAATGTACAGAATGAGACGTGGACGCAAGCATACTCTTTCAACTTGGCAAGAAGCCAGAAAGGCATCTTCCTTCCCCATGCGGCGCCTCAGGTATCCCGCTGGCATGACCGGAAACGGCGCGTATACTTCCGACCATGGAACTGCGGGGGAAAACCATCCTCCTCACCGGCAGCGGCAGCGGCATCGGATCGGCGCTCGCAACACTGCTTGCAGCGGAGGGGGCGCATGTCTTCGGACTTGACCTGCGTCCGGCCGATTCTCGTCCCGGCGTCACGACGATCCAAGCAGACATCACCGATGCGCGATCCATCGATCATGCGCTCGCGCACATCGACGCACCCATCGATATGCTGATCAATAACGCGGGCCTCATGCGACGCGGCACTCTCTTTGATTCCACCCCCGAAGAGTTCGACGCGCTGATGAACGTCCATGTGAAAGGTTCCTGGTTGATGCTGAAGCACACGCTCCCCCGCTTCGCGCCGCATACCACCGTCGTCCAGATGCTCTCGCGCCACGCGCTCACGCCGCCGGAGGATCCCGCGCTCTACGCGCTTGCCAAAATCTGCGCCGATCGCATGTTGGATTTCTTTGCACAACGGTATCCGCAGTACGCCGTCAAACGTCTCTACCCCGGCCCCACCGATACACCGCTCGCCCGCCACGGCGTCAAGGGAGCGGCGCTCAAAGAAAAGGAACAACGCATGATCGCTCCGGAAGCACTGGCTCTGCAAATTGTGACTCTTATAAAGGAGGACAAAACAAGGCTTGAATATATGGAAGAAACCGGAGAACACAGTATTTCGTAACATTGCCGCGACCATACCTTTGGCACACATCACTCTCGTCTTCTCTGCAACTGCAAGAACGACATCAGGGTAGAGATATTGTCTTGCCTGCTGTAATTGGAATGAGCTTCCTGACCAACGTCCTCAATCCGAAGGTGACACTGTTCCTCACCCAAGCACACATCCGCTTTCTCTTCGGACAATTCCAACGCATCGTCACTCGAACACTGGGCGAGCTTCTCATTGCATGAGCAGTAAGGCGGTGCTGACGGAGCGGTGATCCGATTTTCCTCTCTACCGCATGAAATCCAGATCCGTCACGCCGTCGGATGCAGCGTTGCATTGCTTGCGTTTTTCTTCAATCCATCGCTTCAGTTCCGTAGGATGTTCGATATTATCGATAGTCAAACGTTCAAATGATCCATTTTTTCTTTGAACGAGAAATCTCACCTCAGCGCAGTGCGCCGGATGGACCATCTTCCATGTACGAATACGCATGCGCAAAATATCTTTATACAAAATCGAACGATAGGAAACCTTACATCCGAATGTCACTCCTATGCCCCTACGCAACACCAAATGATCAGCGTGCAGTAAGATGCCATTGCGCCGAACGGCCATCAGAGACTTCACGACGAAAAGCACATCCACCGCCAGAATACATAGCACGACATTCCAAACCTGCTGCATGGATGGAATGGCCCCTTCCAATGGAGCCGAAAATCCAAAAATCGGTGCAATCGCCAGAGCATACAGAAGATATCCAAATACTGAAAAAACCAAAGCAGGCAATAGTCCAGCTATCATCATTACTATAAATAATGGGAAGGAAAAGCGTACGCGGGCATTATGTTGAGAGAGGGGCGACTGCACGAAGAGAATCGTATAGTTGCATACTATTGCTGTCCAACTTCCCCACCTCAACCCTTTACACAAAGCCTAAAAATCAGTAAGCTCGGTGCTCGCGCCCGCGCCCGGCGGGGCGTTTTTCTGTAGTGATGGGTGTTGAGTCATGAGTGATGAGTACGTTGCCGCCCTTCCTGCCTTTTCTTCCCTTTCTGCCCTCCTCTATGGACCATATCATCGTCAAAGGAGCCAAAATGCACAATCTGCAGAATATCGACGTCACCATTCCCAGAAACAAACTGACAGTGATCACGGGCGTCTCGGGGTCGGGCAAATCGACGCTGGCGTTCGATACGATCTTCGCGGAGGGGCAGAGGCGGTACGTGGAGAGCTTGTCGGCCTATGCACGGCAGTTCATCGCGCAAATGGAAAAACCGGAGGTGGAGTCGATCGAAGGGCTTTCTCCAGCCATTTCCATTGATCAAAAAACTGCGCCAAGAAACCCGCGCTCCACCGTGGGCACGGTGACGGAAATCTACGACTACATGCGTCTGCTCTGGGCCAAGGTCGGTCGCGTTCACTGCACGATATGCGGAACGATCCTGCAGCGGCAGTCCGCCAGCCAGATGGTGGAGACCATCGCGGGATTGCCGGAAGGACGGAAGATTTACCTCCTGGCACCGCTCATCGAGGGGCGCAAGGGCGAGCACATCAAAATTCTGGACGCCGTGAAGCGGGAGGGATTCGTGCGCGTGCGCGTCGACGGACAGATCATGACGACGGATGAGGAAATCACCCTGGACCCGAAGAAGGCGCACTCCATCGCGATCGTGGTCGACCGCATGGTGATCCACGACCTGCAGGCGGTGGAAGGGGGTGTCAACCCGCAACGCACGCGACTGGCCGATTCCGTGGAACTCTGTCTGAAGAAGAGCGAGGGAACGCTCATCGTCCTGGATGCGGAAAGCAACAAAGAACTGCGTTTCAGCCAATCTTTCGTCTGTCCGGATCACCCCGGGCAGCAGATCCCGGACTTGGAGCCGCGGAGTTTCAGCTTCAACTCCCCGCACGGCGCCTGCGAAGACTGTCACGGTATCGGTTCCGTACTGCAAATCGACGAATCCTCACTCGTCCCCAACCCCACTCTCACTCTGGCGGAAGGGGCGATTCACCCGTGGGTGACCTCGGCCAGCCGCATGGGATACATGCTGTTGGTGCTGGAAGCACTCGCCAAAGAAGTCGGTTTCTCCATGGATACGCCTTGGAGAAATTTGTCGGAAGAACATCGGACCGTGATACTGCGCGGATACGACAAACCGTTGAACGTCGCCATGGCCGGACGCAGCGGCACGTACGTCACCACCTACGAAGGCGTCATTCCCAATCTGCAGCGCCGTCACAGTGAAACGGATTCCAGTTACGTCCGCTCACAAATCGAGGAATACATGCTGGAGCTGCCGTGTCCCGCCTGCCAAGGCCGCCGGTTGAAACGTGAAATTCTGGGTGTCACCGTGGGGGACAAGGACATCGTGTCCGTCACGGACCTCAGCGTGGAAGCCGCTGAAAACTACTTCCGGTCGCTCCTGCCGGAGAGCGGAACGAGCGCCCTCACCGTCAGCGAGTTCACCATCGCGAAGAAGGTGCTGCAGGAGATCATCGCGCGACTCAGCTTCCTGAAGAACGTCGGCCTCGTCTACCTCACGCTCTCACGCTCCGCGAGCACGCTCAGCGGCGGCGAAGCACAGCGCATCCGCCTGGCCACGCAAATCGGCTCGGCGCTGGAAGGCGTGCTGTACGTACTGGACGAACCGAGCATCGGGCTGCACCAGCGCGACAACGCACGTCTCATCAACACCCTCACGCGGCTCCGCGATCTGGGCAACACCGTGCTGGTGGTGGAGCATGATGAAGAGACCATCCGCAACGCCGACTATCTTTTGGAGATCGGGCCCGGCGCCGGCAAGTACGGCGGCACGGTCATCGCGCAGGGACTGCCGCAGGAACTCATCGACCATCCGGCATCCGTGACGGGACAGTACCTTTCGGGAAAGAAAAAGATCGAAATGCCCCCGAAGCGCCGTCCGGGCAACGGCAAACACATCGTCATCCAAGACGCACATCATCACAATCTGCAGCATGTGGATATCACGCTTCCTCTGGGAACATTTATCGGCATTGCGGGCGTCTCGGGCTCCGGCAAATCCAGCCTGATCCACGGCATCTTGGCTCCGGAACTTCTGCGCGTACTCAATAACGCCCACGCAAAACCGCAGAGTGTCGGCGCCATTTTGGGGTTGCAGCATCTGGACAAAGCGATCGTCATCGACCAATCCCCCATCGGTCGCACCCCGCGCAGCAATCCCGCCACATACACCGGCATCTTCACCGATATCCGCGATCTCTTCGCCGTCACGCCGGAAGCAAAACTTCGGGGCTACCAACCCGGGCGATTCAGTTTCAACGTGAAGGGCGGACGGTGCGAGGAGTGCGAGGGGGACGGCATGAAACGCATCGAAATGCACTTCCTCCCCGACGTCTTCGTCACGTGCGAAGCCTGCCATGGCCGGCGATACAACCGCGAGACATTGGAAGTGACCTACAAAGGAAAGACCGTCGCGGACGCACTGGAGATGACCGTCACCGAAGCGTCGCAATTCTTCGCCGCCATTCCCACCATCAAGAAGAAACTGGAAACACTGGAGGACGTGGGACTCGGATACCTGCACTTGGGCCAGAGTGCGACAACGCTCTCCGGCGGCGAGGCCCAGCGCGTGAAGCTGGCGACGGAACTGCTGCGCCGCTCCACGGGACGGACGTTCTACATTCTGGATGAGCCGACGACCGGCCTGCATTTCGATGACATCCGGCAATTGCTGCAGGTGCTGCAACGGCTGGTCGACAAAGGCAACACGGTCTTGGTGATTGAACACAATCTCGATGTTCTGAAATCAGTCGACTATGTGGTGGACTTGGGACCCGACGGCGGTTCGGGAGGCGGGTTGGTGGTCGCGACGGGTACGCCGGAAGATGTGGCGCAGGTGACGACAAGCTACACCGGTCAGTACTTAAAGCCGCTGCTTTCGCCGCAGACTCCCCTGCAGAAATCGAAGAAGTCATGACACGACGCGCCTCCCTGCCCCTCCGGCATCGTCCGTTTGTTTGGGACGCGGCGATCGCACTGCTCGCATGCATCGGCATCGGTGGGGTCATGCTGGGACTTTGGCTCTCGGCCATTGCAGTGAGTCTGAGTTTTTTCCTCGCGCTTCTCCTCCTCTTTTTCGGTTCCTTCATCGAACCGAAACGCATCCATTTGAATACAAAAGTTGTACGGATTTCGGATCTGCCGGATCTGACAATTGCGGTCACCGCCGACTTCCACATCGGTCCGTTCAAGCGCAGAATATTCCTCCGTCGCATCGTCTCCCGGCTCAACGCCCTGCGACCCGATCTCATCGTCCTCCCCGGCGATTTCCTCTTCGATTCGGACACCCGGGTCGATGATCTGGAAGCATTGAACGCTCTCCGTGCACCGCTCGGAGTGTTCGCGGTCCTCGGCAATCATGACTCCGGACAGCACATGTGGAATGGCAAGCACCTGCAAACTGCCGATCGCAGCGCAGACGTGCAGCGCCTATTGGAACAGTGCGGCATCACCGTGCTGCGCAATCAAGCAAGAGCACTCACGCACAAAGGACAATCCTTCGCCATCGCCGGCATCGACGATCTCTGGATGCCTTCCTCCGATCTGCAGCAAGCGCTCGCGTCTGTTCCCGATGCAATGCCTCTCCTTCTGCTCTCGCACAACCCGGACGTCGTTCTGCATCCCGCGCACGTCCGCGCAGCACTCATCATCTCCGGGCACACGCACGGCGGCCAGTTTCGTTTGCCGATCATCGGATCGCTGGCGCCCATTCCATCCGCAACCGGATGCACCTTTGACCAAGGCATCTGCTCGCTCGCGAGCGGGACGATGCTCGCTGTCACGCACGGCATCGGCGAGACCATGTGCCGCGCGCGCCTCTTCTGTCCGCCGGAGATTCTCGTTCTCCGCAATACCACGGATTGACTCGCACTTCCTTCTACCATATCACACTTCTCATCGGCATCGCCGTCCGTTACGGTACCCAAGTAGGCGAAACGTCATTATCGTAAAGAGCATGTCATTTGATTCCATGAATAGCAGCCGGGATTCCGAAACAGAGGAACTGAGCGGTCTTCTCGCTTGGTTTGCGGATCATCAGTCACATTTCCTTGATCATAAGTTACCCTCTGCCAAAACGTTGCCTCCTTTGACAGAAAAACTTCAGAGACTCTATGATCTGTGCACCGATCCGTCAGTAGCGCGTTATAACGAAATTCAAATACGATTTGCACAACTCAGTGCGGCATTGAAAATACTGCATGCCATACGTGAACTCACCGACGACGATGATCGATCTTGTGCGATCTATGACACATACTTCAAGAACCAAACATTCTCGGCAGATGCATTGGAAACTGAATGGCGGCCCATCGTGAAGCAGGTGCAAACCTTGCTCTCTCTCGGGGCGACATCCAGACGCACGCAGAATTTCATCCGAAAACTTCTGGGAAACTTCTAGAATAAATCATTGCACGTTCAACTGCGTCAGCGATCGTCTGCCACTCGCTGATCGGATTTCCATTTGATGCTGCACCCGATGGCGTTGCGTTCATGGACGGGCGGCTCCTCACCGGCGACGAGCGCGGCGATGGCATCACGGAGATTGTGTTCGGTGACGCGAGTCGCATCACGCCAACTGTCATCGACGCGCCCCCGGTACTTGAGCGTTCGCTCGCGATCGAACACGAAACAGTGCGGAGTGCAGAGCGCGCCGTATGCCCTGGCGACGTCCTGCGATTCGTCCCGGCAGTACGGGAAGGGGTAGTTTTTCTCGTCGTGCCGCTCCTTCATGCGTTCGAACGAATCTTCCGGATACTCGGTGTCATCATTGCTATTGATGAGAACGAACTGTACGCCCTCCTGATCGAAATGCCGCTGCAGCGCGATCAGACGATCTTCGTACGCCTGCGCATACGGGCAGTGATTGCACGTAAAGATCACGACGATGATCGGATCTTTGATGAGTTGCGAATCAATGATGAGTCCGTCGGTTGCGGGCAGTGTGAACGCGGGCATGGGACCGTTGATGGAGAGCGTGTCGGAGTTGTCTTCGATGAGCGTCATGGACGGGAGGGGAAGTGCGACCATGGATGATACGCTTTTCTGTTTCTTGCGTCATCCGACCTGCCGCCATTTCGTCCGTTTCTCCCGTACCGGACGAGAGAGAATAATTTGCTTTACGTACTGCCGAAAAATGGTTATAGTACCCCGTATGTCATGGCGGGACTTCTCCAAGCATATCCGGCATCTCTCCCCGACGGACCGGAAAACAGTGGAGGAAGCGTTTCTGCTGGGTGAGCAGTATCACCGGGGACAACTGCGGGAGTCGGGCCTGCCGTTCTTCTCCCATCCCGTCGCCGTCGCACAGTACCTGGCGCTCCTGAACGCCGATGCGGAAACACTGATTGCGGCGCTCCTGCACGATACTGTCGAAGACACTGCATTGACCCTGGAGGAAGTGCATGCACGATTCGGCGAAAGAGTCTCCACCATGATTCAAGGCCTGACCAAGCTGGCTGAAACGGAGCTCTCGCATCAGCCGACCATGGATGAGAAGATCGAGACACTGCGACGCATGTTCGGCGTGATGGAAAAAGACGTGCGCGTCATCACCATCAAACTGGCCGACCGTCTGCACAACATGCAAACCATCGGCTTCCGTCCGCCGGACAAGCAACGCGCCGTGGCCAAGGAAACGCTGGACCTGTACGTGAAGATCGCCGATCGACTCTGCATGCGGGACTTGCGTGACGAATTGTCCATGCTCTGCCACGGCGTACTGGAACCCGAACTGCACGATACGCTGCTGATGGTACGCGAACGCAACCGCAAGAGATTTTCATCCATCGCACCGTCACTCCGTGCGCAGCTGGAAGTACGTACGCCCGGATTGAAGCTGGATATCGCCTTCGAACCAAAATCCTGGGAAAACCTGCACATACAATATGAGTTGGAAAAAGAAACATCGCATCATCCCTCCCTCCTCCTGAACGCTTCTTTCCTCTGTGAGAGCGCGGAGGAATGTTACCGGATGCTGGGTGCCATTCACCTGACCTGGCCGCGCATCGTTTTGACATTCGACGACTTCATCAACGTACCGGCCATCAACGGCTACCGCGGACTGCAGACGACTGTCATCCTGCCGGACGGCACGCACCTGCGATGCAAAATCCGCACGTACGGCATGGACGCCTACTCTCGCCGCGGCATCGCCACCGTCTGTTTCGAAACGCATGCGCGCGGAGTGCTGGAGTACCTTCCGTGGACCCGGCACATCGGGCCGCTTGCCAGTGATACGCGCGACCGAAGTACCGCTTTCTGGGAAACGCTGCAGAGCGATATCCTCAGCGAATCATTCGTCATCTATGGAAACGAGAACCGGTCCGTACTGGTGCCGACCAATGCTACCGCTCTCGACGGCGCTCTGTATCTCTACCCCGAATCCGCACTACGTCTCACGGCCTTGTACGTTAACGGCAAGAAAGTATCACCGACGCATGCACTGACGCGGGCGGACGTTCTGGAGATCGACGTGGATCGCACGCTCCGTGTGCAGCGCGAATGGTTGCACTGGACCCATTCCGGCATTGGCTCCGCCTTGATCCGTTCCGCGCTGGCGAAGGAGAAGCAATCCGTGAAGATCACAACCGGCAAGCAGCTGCTGCAGGAATACCTCCTGGCACACCAAAGAGGCTACATTTCTGAATTGAGCGATCAATCCATTTCCTCGGCATTGGAAGAACAAGGCATCGCGGGAGATATGGATACGCTCTACACGCATATTGCCGAGGGACGCATTCTTCCGGAAACAGTCGAACGCGTGCTCTATCCCCCGAGTTCGGAACGAGAGAAGCGTACGTCACTGTGGCTGCTCCACTGCAAATTTCTGTTCCAACAATGGCCCGGTGTACATGCGCTCCTGCTGGAACACGATGTGCTGAGACTGCGCTTCAAACGACACCTTCCCACGCAAACCATTACGGTGCGTGCACTCGGTAAACTGACGTCTGAGCAAGCGATACACTTGGAACAGAAACTCCATCGCATCGATGTTCAATCCATGGACCTGCGATCCGTTTCATTTTCCACACGGCTGCTGACAACGCTCATCATTCTGTTGTGGGGGCTCAACCCGGTCTTCGCTGCGATGCTCTTGCGTTCCGGCATGACTCCCCTCACGCTCGTGAGCATTCGTACGATGACGTTCGGCATCTGTGCCACGATCGTCTACGTTGTGTGGAGACATGCCTCGGGAGAGCGATATGTCAAGATTCCCTTCCTGCAACTCTTGCGCCTTTCCTTCACTCCCACACTGCTCACCATTGCTCTGGCCGCATTCACCTATGAAGCACTGGCGAGTCTCCCTCCCTCCCTGCACCTCACCATTCTACGCATCAACATCGTCCTCCTTCCTCTTTTACATGCTTTCTCACGATCAACCGGTATGCGGGTATTCGCCGTCACGGCGGCAGCGCTGGCGGCTACAGGCATCATCTTTCTCTTCGACATTCGTCCCATCACGATCGGTTGGGGGACGCTCTTCTCCGTTCTCGCATTGTGTACGTATGTGCTGTATTCCACCTGCGTGGAATGCACTCTGCAGGAACATCGCATTGGCCTGCGACACCATTCACTCTTTTTCGCATCCGGCATCCTCATGAGCATCGCAGGACTCGGTCTCACGCCCTTCATAAAGTGGGGCGCATTGTTACCCATGCACATCGCCCTCGCATCACTGTATGTCGTTGTCTGCGTTTTCCTGCCGCACGCATTCATGTACATGCTCTCCAATCGCAGGCAGGTGGAAGCACTCTCCTCACGATCCATCTTGGAAAACCCCATTGCGGTCGTCGGCGAGATCGCCCTGCTGGGAATCCTCCTCGCCCCGTGGCAGTATTTTGTGATGACTGCCGTACTCGTCGGCACGTACCTCCTGTTTCATATGCAATCGCACCGAAAGCCTGCGTAAGCATGGGTATCACCAAGGCTCATGGTCGCCGGAAGCAATGCTATTTTCCAGTGCATCTTTCCAAAATGCAGCCTCCTGCCGAATCTTCTCCTCTGAGTGTCCCTTGCGCATCGCAATGCCACGTTCCCCGATGAGCCCGTTCAGTCCTTGCCACAGCGGCGTATGTGAGGCCAACTCTTGAATCATCAGCACAAGAGGCTGACCAAAGGGTATCTCACGATTGCGCCAACCAACCACACTCCCCCACTTATTGAATCCGGTAGTGGGTTCGTTCTCAATCTTTTTCTCCTTCTCTCCTTCACCATACCGTATGACTGCCCTGTTGGAAGTGACGTAACGCATTCCGAATTTTTGTGCAATAAGCAATCCCACTGCTTTGGCACGACCACCCAATCCGATGCGACGCGTGCTGTGATCCTTCAGTTCCTCCGGTATCTCCGCGCCCTGTTTCTCCGCCTGCATCAATACGAGCGGGTGACCCGTGCACGGAAGAACGGTGGACCTGCAGATACTGAATGTTTCCGGCGCCCTCTCCTGCATACGCCTCTTGTCCTCATCGGAGGCGGCAATATTCCGCATATCGTATCCGGGGAACATGCCCCACAACCCATCGGGTCCTTGGGCATCGCTTTGATCCCATCGCGCACGGGAGAGCGCAGTCAGCGCCCCCAGCACAACGCGTACTCCCTCCCGCACTTCCCATTCAATGAACACGATGATGCCATTCCGCCGAATGTACTCTCTCTGCGCATCGGAAAAGTGTGAGATGTGCATGCCACGGGTCCGAAAACGCTCAAGCAATGTCCGCATCTGCTCATTCAAACCCTCCGCATCGCGTTCAGAGTCCGTATCAACACTGGCAGCGCGTAGTCCATCCATGTAGCGTGCCTCGGAAGCTTCAATCGATCTGAGCATCTCCAGGTCCGGCGCCGGGTCAATGCCGTTACCCAGTCTATCGAAACCCGCCAAGCGCACGTGCGTATCATCGATAATTCGTCGTGTGATGTCGTCCGATGGCTCAGCCTCGGGAATGCCTTTGTCTCTTTCGGCTGCCTTTAAGAAAGGACCCATTTGTTCCGGCCTGATGATGAAAGCGTTTGATACAGACATGAACGGACAGAGTAGAAGAGAACGATGCGCTCGTTCAAAGTACAATATTCTCTCTTATTTGAGAAGCGGAATCAATGGAATCTCCTCTGCGCGGGTGACGCGCGATGCGATGATACGGACTCAATTCATGAAAGAAACAACACCATCTTTGTGCCACTTTTCGAGCATTAGTGCTAATCCAAACGCAAGAAGCATTTCTGCTCCTTTTCTTACCTGCAATTGACGACCCTCCAGTTCAACGACAATGCTGGCAGCAATGCCCGCCGCTTCGGGAGAGGCACCGATTGGCAACCCATCCGAGGATGCAGGGCACCAGTTTCCCTCTCTATCATCACTAAAAATACGATCCACCGCAGATGCTGGATCCCTCATACTTGCGCGATTGAGAGGTAACTCACGAGTCGACATGCGCCCATTATGGTTTTGTTTTGCCAAATGTCAATATTCTGTTGCACTGAGATATTTCCCAATACTCTGCACGGACATGCAGGTGGGAGCGAGGTTCTTTCGCATCATGCGCTCTATCCTCTACACTGCAGCCATGTTCGACCCTGTTGATCCAAAACAATCCTTCCCCGACCTGGAACGCGCCATTCTGCAGTACTGGCGGGAGGAGGCCGTCTTCCAACGCAGTCTTCAGCTTCGGCAGGGACGCGAAGCATTCAGTTTCTACGACGGGCCGCCCTTCGCCACGGGCCTGCCCCACTACGGTCATCTGCTGGCCGGCACCATCAAAGACGTCATCCCGCGGTACCAGACCATGCGGGGAAAATTCGTGCAGCGGCGGTTCGGGTGGGACTGCCACGGGCTGCCGGTGGAGAACCTCATTGAGCAGGAGAACGGGCTCAAGAGCAAGCAGAACATCGAAGAGATGGGCGTGGGTGCGTTCAATGATCTCTGCCGGACCTCGGTGATGCGCTATGCGGAAGAGTGGCGCAAGACCGTGGAGCGCACGGGGCGCTGGGTGGACATGGACTGGGACTACCGGACCATGGATCCCGACTACATGGAGAGTATCTGGTGGGTGTTTGCGAAACTCTATGAGAAGAATCTGATCTATGAAGGCAGAAAAGCGATGCATGTCTGCCCACGATGCGTCACGCCGCTCAGCAACTTTGAGGTCACACAGGGCTACAAGGATATTGATGACACGGCCGCCACGTGGAAGTTCAAACTGAAAGGAACCGCCCATACCTTCGTTTTGGCTTGGACGACCACGCCATGGAGCACGCTCTCCACCATGGGGCTTTCCATTCACCCTGATGCGCGATATGTAAAAATCCGCACGGGAGACGAGGAAGTCATCATCGGAAAGGAACGAGTGCAAGACATCATGAAGGGCATCGAAGACTATGAGATCATCGATGAGTTCCCCGGCAGCTCGCTTGTCGGCAAAGAGTACGAACACATTGCAGATTGGTATGCGACCATTCCGGAAGTACGGGAGAACCCCCGCACGTATCATATCTACGCAGGAGACTACGTCGATCCGCAGGAAGGCACCGGCATCGTGACGATCAACGGTGCGTATGGAGAGGTCGATATGGAAGCTGCGAAACGCAACGATCTGCCCATCGTCATGGACGTGGATATGAACGGACAATTCAATGCGCTTGCCGGCCCCTATGCGGGAATGAATGTGCGAGATGCTGTGCAACCCATCATCGAAGATGCCAAAGCAAAAGGGCTTGTCTGGAGAAAGGAAACCATCCGCCACAGCTACCCCCACTGCTGGCGATGCGACTCGCCGCTACTCAATTACGCAACGAGTTCCTGGTTCGTCAGCGTTGAGAAGATCAAAGAAGACATGCTGAATGCCAATGCCAAAACCGAGTGGGTGCCGAGTCATATCCGTGACGGTCGTTTCGGCAACTGGCTGGAAGGAGCGCGCGACTGGGCGATTTCCCGGAGCCGCTACTGGGGAACGCCGCTGCCCGTCTGGCGCTGCGCGGAAACGGGGCACATTGATGTCATCGGCAGCCGCGATGATCTGATGGCCAAGTGTCGCATGCGCTTCACGAAGATCACGACGGTCCGCCACGGCGAAGGCGAACACAACGTCGGGCACTTCTACCAATCGGAAGCACCGGGCGTGTCGCTCACGAAGACGGGTATCGAGCAGGCGGACAGGGCGGGAGCGTTCCTCGCATCAAAGAATGTCAACGTCATCTACTGTTCACCATTGAATCGCACCAAGCAGACCGCTGAGAGAATCGCACGTGCCACGGGCGCAACGGTCGTTGTGGATGAACGCCTGCGCGAGGTCGGATCGGGACCCTACGAAGAAAAAGCATTTGATGACAAAGATCTGGCAATCATCAAACTGCGCCGCCAAAAGAAACTGGAAGACAATGCGCCGGAGAGCGTCCATCACCTGCCCGGCATGGAGAGCTGGGAAGATGTCCGCAAGCGCACGGAATCCTTCCTCGCCGAAATACTGCCCCGCCACCGCTCCGACCACGTCGTGATCGTCTCCCACGCGGATCCCATCATGACGATACGCCACTTCTTCACGAAGGAAGACACGTTCAAACTGAGTCATCGCCCCTTCCCCACCTACGCCACGCCGGAAAGCTACTTCTATGATCACGATACGAACGCGCAGATGGACCTGCACAAAGACAAAATGGACGCGATCACGTGGCCGGACCGCAATGGCAATCTCTACCGCCGCATCCCCGACGTGCTCGACTGCTGGTTCGAATCGGGTTCCATGCCGTATGCCGAGAAACACTTCCCCTTCGAGCAGGGACACACCACCCTCGCATCCATTGCCCCGGACGGCGACAGCGGACGCGGCGTGGCGGGGGCCAGCTCCTCCGACGCCCACCTGCCCCACGTGATGGAAACGACGCCGCCGGGCTTCCCCGCCGACTTCATCGCCGAAGGCATCGACCAGACGCGCGGATGGTTCTATACCTTAACCGTCCTCTCCTCCGCACTTTTCCGCGAACCTGCCTTCCGTCACTGCATCGTCAACGGCATCGTGCTGGCGGAGGACGGGCGCAAGATGAGCAAGCGGCTGAAGAACTACCCGGAGCCGACGGAAGTGGTGGAGAGACACGGCGCCGACGCACTCCGCTTCGCCCTCATGAGCTCTCCCGCCGTGCGTGGCGAGGATCTGCGCTTCTCGGAGAAGATCGTGGAAGAGACGGTGCGCTCCGTGCTGCTGCCGCTCTGGAACAGCTACAGTTTTTTCGTGACGTACGCCAACCTCTGCACCTTCACACCTGTCACCACACCCAAGCTTTCCAATCATCCTCTGGACCGCTGGATCCGTGCGGAGGTGCAGGACTTGGTCAACCGCATGACGGAGCAATTGGACCGATACGATCTTTCCGCGACATGCGCCGAACTGTATGAAACCATCGATGCGCTGACCAATTGGTACATCCGCCTCTCACGGCGACGCTTCGCCGGCAAAGGAATCAGCAACGATCGCAATCCCGAAGCCGAGGAATCGTTCTTTGATGACGACCGCTCCGACGCGCTCACGACACTGCATGACGTACTGATCACGCTCTCCCAGGTACTGGCTCCGTTCTGCCCCTTCGTCACCGATGCGATCTACTTGAATCTGGTCCCCGAAGAGCATGGCTCCATCCACCTGACCGACTGGCCCGCGCAGCGCGCGCTCTCCGACGAAGAACGGCAACTGCTCCGTAAGAACAGAATGCTGCGATCGATCGTATCGCTCGGCTTGCAGATCCGCGCACAGCACACCATAAAAATCCGCCAGCCACTCGCGCGCGCCACCGTGGCTCTCCCCCCCGATCTGCACAAAGACGGCATGCTAACGTCGGAAGATCTCGCTCTCCTGCGGCAGGAACTGAACGTGAAGGAAATCGTGCTGGCAGAAGATGCCGGGTCTCTCGGTACGGCGATCGTGATGGTTGATGCCCGCAAGGTCGGGCCGCGGCTCGGCAAGCGCGTGCAGGAGGTCATCCGCGCGGGGAAGGAAGGCAACTTCACGCTCCGGGAGGACGGATCGATCCTCATCCTGGAAGAAATCCTCGGACCCGATGAAGCGTCCATCATCTATCGCGGCACAGAAGGACAGAACATTGCGGCACATGGCGGCATTGTCGTCAGCCTGGAGACAGCCCTGACGGACGACCTCAAAACCGAAGGCTTTGCACGCGATCTCATCCGCTTCATCCAGCGACTGCGCAAGGAAGCGGGTCTCTCTCCGGCAGATACCATCGCTCTTGCAGTGGAGGGTGCCGATGCGCTGATGCGAGAGCAGGGAGGAATGATCGCGCAGGAGACCAAGGCCATTCTCGAAAAGAATACCGGCGATGCGCATTCGCTCGATCTCAACGGCGTCACTGTCACTATCCGTTTTACCCCCCGCTGATATGTCCGATCACTCCCGCATATCTCTGCCTGTCCGCATCCTCCTGCACCTCCTGCTCACGTTGCTCGTCGTATGGTTACTGAACACCTTTTTAGATCAGTATTTTTATCTTTCAGGAGGCATTGTTGGTTATTTGGTTGTTGGATCATTACTCACGCTGATGAATCTCATCGCTCGACCAGTTCTCTCGCTCATCCTCCTCCCATTTCGTCTGTTCTTCCACCTCATCACACTGATTGTCAGTAACGCGCTCTTCCTGTGGCTCACCGAGAAGATCGCAGAACGATTCGATCCGGAAATCGTCGTCCTCGCCATCACCGACGGCTGGGCATCGTGGCTCTTCATCGCGCTGTGTCTCGGGCTGGCCAACTGGCTGATCAAAGAGACCATTCGATAGTCGCCACAAGTGGATGTCAAAAGAAGGTGCGGATGTGCTGACCCCGCAGGTACGAGAAACCGCTGCCGAATCCTCACAACGATTTGGCGACGAAATCATTCAGCGCCCATGTCATGCCTTTGACCGCAGCGTTGACGGGCATTTCGTGAAAAGATGAAACGACGCCAAATTGCTGATCGGACTTCTGCCAGCCGAAGACGATGAACCCGGGAATCTGCAATGCGCGCAGGAACTCCTCGCACTTGCGCTGAATGTCTGCGTTCTCCGGAGTAGGTGTGGGGGTCGGCATGCGCACATGATACAATAGTCTCCTCTTTGGCAGAAACAATCTCCCTCTCATTCATGCAGAGACACTCTCGTTCACTCTTTCCGCTTCTTCTCACCATTTTTCTGGATGTCGTGGGACTGGGCATCGCCATTCCCATACTCGCAATACTCTTCATCGGTGAGACGCAGAGCATCCTACCGTCCACCATCGATCCGCGACTACGCCCCCTCCTCTACGGCGTCCTCATCGCGGCGTATCCCTTCGCACAATTCTTCGGGGCCCCCATCCTCGGCGCCCTGTCGGATCATCGCGGACGCAAGAAGCTCCTCCTCCTATCTCTCGCGGGGACGGCCGTAGGCTACGCTCTGTTTGCCGTCGGCATTCTGATGCGATCGATCCCGCTCCTGCTCTGCAGCCGATTGATAGACGGCTTCACCGGCGGCAATATCTCCATCGCACAGTCGGCCATGGCCGATACCAACGATCGGGATTCCAAAACACGCGCGTTCGGTTTGATGGGAATGACCTTCGGACTCGGGTTCATTCTGGGACCCATGCTGGGAGGCGTACTGGCGGATCCTTCCATCGTATCCTGGTTCTCCCCCGCCGTGCCTTTCTGGTTTGCCACCCTCCTCACACTCATCAACATGTTGCTTCTGCAGACGTTCTTTCATGAGACGCTGCACACGCGTGTTCGCACGAAGGTCACGGCGCTGACCGGCATCCGGAATGTGCGCAAAGCGTTCACGACACCCGGACTGCGACTGATCTTCGGCGTCCTCTTCCTCTTCTTTCTGGGAACAAACATTTTTCATCAATTCTTCCAAATTTATCTCGTCCAACGATTTTCATTCGATCAGGGAGACATCGGATTGGTCTTCGGATACATCGGATTCTGCATCGCCGTGGCACAGGGCGTCATTGTCCGGCCGGTTTCCCGACACTTCACCCCCACGCAAGTGCTTCGTGTTTCCATCGCGGGCGTCGGCCTTGTCCTTCCGCTGCTCCTGTTGTCCACCAACCCTGCCTGGCTCGTTGTCATCCTGCCGTTCACAGCACTCTTCCAGGGACTCACCTTCCCCAATGCAACGGCTCTCGTCTCCAACATGACTGGCAAAGAATCGCAAGGAGAAGGGCTCGGATTGAATCAGTCAATTCAGGCATTTTCACAAATGCTGCCACCGATCTTCGCCGGGGCGGTTGCGTTTCTGCATCCGAATCTCCCCATCATCGCCGCGAGCGTCGCCATCCTATCGGCGTGGCTCGTCTTCATCATTTTCTTTGTGCCGGAGAAGGTCAAACCCTTTCACGAAGTCTAAGGCTTTGATGCTGACGGGAATGGACAGGAACATCGTTCGTGATACGATGACCCCCATTTTCCATTCCTACCATGATGATCCGTTCTCTCACTCTCCCCATCGCTCTGTTCGCACTCCTCGGAATGACGCCCGGTGCATCGGCATATTTTGCCGAAGACTTCCTCTTTCCCTCTCCGGCCACTCCTGCAGAAGCACTGCCTGAGGAATCGATCGCCGTGACCCCGGTCGTGTTGCCCGCACCCGATGCAGTTCTCTCTCGTGCGCTCTTCACCGCCAAGCTGGTGGAGGAACGCTACGCTCCCGCAACTATCAAACAGTGCTACTGGGACATCGCCTCCTCCGTGCCGCCGCAGTTCACGCAGGTCTTTTCAGACGTCGCCACGGACCATCCCTACGCACGGCATCTCTGCATCGCACTGCGTGACGGACTCATTCACGGGTACGGGGACGGCACGTTCCGGCCGGATCAGCCGATCACGGCCGCGGAAGCTTCCCGCATTCTGGCCCGCGCCGCCAACCTCACACCGTACGCCGACGCCACGCACTACGATCGGTGGTACGAGCCCTACGTCTGGGAGCTCTCCCAACGCAATGCGATCCCGCTGCAGATCGAATCGCTCTCGCAACCGCTGTCCGTCTCCGCCATGCAGGAAATGACCGTTCGCATCACAGAGAACATCACCGACAAACCGGCGCGCTCCTATCGTTCATTGGTTGCGCCGACTGCAGAGCGCATCGAAGTCCGCAATGTCTGCACGCACGACTCCTGCCGATGAACAACCATGAGTAGGTCTTGACAGAGATCACCCCGGAGAACAAGCTGCTTCACTTACTTCTTTCCCTCAGTACCATGAAATCATTTCCTGCAACAAGCGTGCTGTCCATTTCGCTGGTGACAGCCATGACAATCGGATTCGTGCCTCAGACATTCGGTCAGTTCATCAGCAGCCCACTCGGTGCAGCGTCGTCCGTGGGCAGCTCCCCTGCGGCGCCCTCGGCCATGCAGCCAGGCACGCCGAGCAGCACTGCGTCCATATCGTCATCCGTGTGTGACGATACATGCACAGCAAGCTACAACAAGCAAGAAGCGATGTATGTCGTCAGCAGAAATACCGATGACACGATCAAATCCATCGTCTTCGGACCTGCGTCCGCCATCGAAGCCGACAAGTGGATCGATGCGAAGGAGCTTGCCGTCCCTTCCATGATTGGCGTCTACTCCATGGCCACTGCATGCAACGCAGTCCTTGCTTCCGGCGTACAGACCGTCATGCCGTGTGAAAATGCTCCCTCCGCCTTCCAGCGAGAGTCCCTCTACTTCGTCCGCAGGTATCTGGAGGCGACGACATTCTGCCCTGTCTACGGCGTTACGAGATTCCCTATCGTGGAGATGGGACCACTCACTGCTGCCGTGAGCAACCAGTCGATCTCAGATGACTGGAACATCCTCACAGCCAACCCGCCGGTGGAGTGCCAGAATGCATCGATGTCCATGTACATCCACTAGAGCAATACTCGAGGAACGAGACACACTGTCCATTGAACGGAATGCCGCCTGTCGGGGGCTCATCTCCCTGACAGGCGGAGTTCCTGGGATGTGTTCTGAAGAAAATGGGAGCCGTGCGGCGGATTTTCCTGTAACATGCATCCTCATGACACGGGAGCACACACCATCGAACGAGCCTGCCTCCGACGGCATGGCGTCACTCCTCGGCAGAAGTTTTGCGCTCATCCAGCACGGCATGGACAGGGTGATCGAGTGGGGGTTTGCCAAGATGCAGGAAGTGCCCAAAGAGGACAAGACGTTTGAGAATCCCACCCTGCGCAAAGCCGCGAAGGCGGGACGTAGCGTGCTTCGATTCTTCGGGGGGATGGGGAAGGCATACTATGAGCACTATGAGGAGCTGAAAGCCGATGCAAAACGGAAATCGTCGCATGCACAATAAATCCCGCCGGCAAGCAGCGGGAGAAGACGCAGGTGGTAAAGTAAAGATAAATATACTTCTCTGGTCAACAGTCAACTGGTCAATGAGCCATCTTTCCTGTGTACTGTGCACCGATGACCCTCTCCCGCTCCGCCCTCCTCCTCGCGCTCCTCCCCCTCCTCACGCAGTGCGCGGTGACGGAAGAACAGCGGATCAAAACGGCATTGGAGGAAGCCAATGTCTGTGAGCGACAGGAAGATTGCGCGCTGATCGGCAGCAAGTGCCCCTTCGGGTGCGAGATCTATGTGCACCGGGATCGCGCGGACGAGTTGAAGCCGTTGGTGGACAATTTTGCATCGAGTTGCGTGTACGGTTGCATCCAGACCTTCGGCGTGGAGTGCGTGCAGCATCGTTGTGAACCGATCATCGCCCATCCCGCCGCGGGCGCAACCGGAGGAGTCTGCGCAACGGATGACGACTGTTCCCTGCCCGCCGACTACGCCATTCGATCCAACTGCCCCTTCGCCCCGCGCTGCATCGACGATCGATGCGCCGTGGTCTGCCCCATCCCGGACCCTTTCTCTACGGACGGTTCGTGGGGGAACATGCAGTGTGAAACGGACGATCAGTGTGACTGCTCGGGCTACGGTGCCGCCGATCTGCAATCATGCTCCTGCGTGAACGGAGGATGCGTGGCAAGGGTGATATGAGACAGTAATTCTGGTATACTTGCCTCCTCGCTCCCTCACACGACCGGCCCTCTCGCGAGTACATATTGTTCAGAGATTGAGTTTTCTTGAAGCTAATCTTTAGCTAGAGCCCTGTCCACCTTCGTCCGCCGCGGCGGACTACGGCGGACAACGGATCTTCGGGCTCAGTTTTCGCTACGCTCAGCTTCGCCTCGAATTCACCGTTGGGGATGACAGGCTTTGACAGCGTGATTCTAGATGTACTGCGCTTCTGTTCGGGATGGCAACGGTTCCCGTCACCCACTTGTTGCAAACCATACCTGGCAATCTTGTCAGTAAGGCTGAGGCAATCGCTGCCGGAGTCATGGCTCGTTTGAGTCCTGCCCGCGTAGCGTTGGCCTACGCCTAAGTTCACCCTTGCGTGAACACGTCGCTCCCCTGACCTCCGCTACGGGGATGCGGCGCCATCAGCGGAGTGAGCGTGCACCTGATGCGATGCACGCTGACCTACAGCATCACCACTCTCTGCAATTCTTCGTCCGTTCCTCATTGCAGAGCGATACGGAGCGGACATGACAGTACGAGCCTTGCAGCTACACGTTGGACCCGGGTTCAATTCCCGGCATCTCCACCAACCTTCGCGCATCAACGTACGTCCTGCGCAAACTGAAGTACGAAACACAATGAAAATGATACTCATTGAAGCAAATACATCATAGTTTCGATATCTTTTTGAAAATCCGCCGTTCTCTCGAACATCGACAAGCATTCCTTCTCTGCCAGGTTCCTGATTGCCATACTGTATCCCACCACAAAGTCTGCCATGGCACGTTGCATCTCCTCCGATGCTCCGCTCATCCAGTTTTCTTCACGCGTATCCGCACATAAGCCGGAAAGCACTATGTTTTCATCAGTCGAAAGAACAAACAGACTTTTGACCGCAGCGGGCCGAGCCTTTTGAATATGGCCAAATAAAGCGGGAAGCAAGTGAACGCCCTCCAATACGAAATCCGTCCCGGATTCGATGTGCCGTTCGATGAAGAGTGTGAGTGTCTTGGCAATGGATGCGGCTTCGGTGAGTTCACGTTCGACAATGCGTGCGGTACCCAGATGCATAACATCGGCAAACCGCATCTCTTTCCCCGGTCGCAACATTGCACAGATGCTATCCGTGGAGAGCCAAGAGATGCCGGCTTCCAAGGCCACCTTCTTCGCAATGATGCTTTTCCCGAGACGCGGGGCGCCTCCGATGAGATACATCATGGAGAGCAGCGTAGTGGATCGAAGTCATTTCACCAAAACGCATTCGTGCAGATCTTCTCCACCTGCTCGTTCAATGTTCTCATCGCCCGCTCTTCCAGCGCCGCGTCCTTTCGGTCCCGTCCCATCCAGAGATCGTCCAGCGTGTTATGAAGGAGAAGAAAACGCAGCTTCTGATGCAAAAGAACGGGGTCAACATCGGTACGATGATAGTGCGGCAGGAAGCGCAGAATGAAATCCCACCCGAATGCGCCAAAGAGGTACAGCAGATCGTAGTCGGCGTCGCCCAGACCCGTATCGCCGAAATCGATGATGCCCGTAAGTTGCGCGCTTTGCGGATCGCAGAAAATGTGATCGGGACTAAAATCAGCGTGCAGCAGCACGGAATCGAAGAAGAGATTGCGATCATCCGCCATGTACTCCTGATGCAGATGGTGCAGAAACGTTCGGGTTGCTTCCTCAAGCGACGGAGCGAGAGCCGTGAGCACTTTGCCGAAATCGCCGTGATGGACTCTGCGGAACCGATGCAGGAAGACGCCGCACCGATGCGCTCTGTCGATGGGGAACGCATGCACTTCTTCCAGGAAGCGACCCAGAGAACGCAAGATGATTTCCTGTGCACTCGACGACGCGTCCTCCCATATCGCACTGAGCGCAACGCCTTCGATTTTTTTGTACCCCGTGAAGAGCACGCTCTTTCCCCGCCGTCCGACAAATGCAAACTGCGGGATGAGAACGGAAACCTTTTCTTGCAGCTGCGGAAGCAAGCTGATCTCTATCTCCATGCTCTCCGCCGCCTGCGGACTCTTGGGGAACCGGAACACGTACGCGTCATTCACGAAGTACGCACGATTGTCCAGCCCCTCTCCCGCCAATACCATGTTTTCAATCGCAAAGTCAGGAAAACACTCCCGCACCATGTCCGATGCTTTTCCCACAGATTCCATGACGGTATTCTAGGGGGAGATGCACCAAAGCCAATATCAACTATTTCCCTTCTTTTGAACAATTTTCTTATTCGGATAAAATGCCTGCATAGAGTAGAATACAGCCATGTCGCATCAAAATTCTCCCGCCGTGGATGCCTACATCGCTTCTCATCCCGAAGATGTACGGATGACTTTGGAAGAAATGCGGCAAACGATTCGAGAGGCGGCGCCACAAGCCAAGGAAATCATCGACTACGGCATCCCGACATACCAACTGAACGGCAACGTGGTGCACTTCGGAGGATTCCGCCATCACATCGGGTTCTATCCGACGCCTTCCGGCATCATCGCATTCTCCAAGGAATTGAAACCGTACAAGCAAACACGAGGCACCGTGAAATTCCCGCTGGATGAACCGCTGCCGCTGGATCTCATCCGGCGCATCACGAAATTCCGCATCAACGAGAACAAGACGAAGAAGAAACGCTGATTGTTGCATGCACCAATCTCCGCGCCGTCATACTATTGCGCACGTTCTTGCATGGATCTAGCATCTCGCGCGATGAAAAGACGTACTAATCTGCCCACATCCTACGGCGGCATCGTCATTCCATGGAGGAAGAAACAAACTTGCGAAGTGATACTGACAACAAAACAATCAAGAAACGGCCTTTGCTATGAGTTACCCAAAGGAAAAAGAGAGCAAGGAGAAAGCAAAGAAAAAGCCGCAATGCGGGAAATTTTTGAAGAATGCGGACTCCCTGCACATCAGCTCTATCCCCTGCTCAATGATCCCATCCTCTCGTACGCTCGCTCCACTCAAGCAGGAGTACAAAAAATTCTGACTTTTTGGCTGTTTACCACCGATCACTGCGGACCCTATGTCCCGTACGACAACAAAAGACACCCGCATGCCGAAGCGATTCCGTTTGCACGGCTCCCGCACTATATAGCGAATCAGGATGATGCGATGCACATCGCGGCGATACAACCCATGCTTGCCGAAGTGATGCGACGCATGCGGGGCATCTGTGCATGGGACGGATTCTTCGCAGAGCATCCCGCATTGGCACAAGAACTGGATGGGAATATGCGAGTTTTCCGTCGCAGCCTCGCAGTAAGAACAGTGGTACCATAGAACCTGCTCATTTCTCCCTCTTCCCCATTCTCCATGAAACCGTCCTCTTTCATACTCGCGTCCCTCCTCGTGCTGCCGATTCTCTCGGGATGCGCGGTCGAAGCACCGACCGATGAACCTGCCTCCATCACCGGCGCCATACTGAATAATGCCGAATCGGACTCTCGCGCTGATGCAAGCCCCTGTGACGCTGCGTGCAACAATTACGTGGATCAATGTTTGACATTGGTCCCGGGCGCCACCCAGCAGATTTTCAACGATGGTCTGGTCTCCTGCCTGCAGGAATGCGCCGCGTGGGAAGGTGAAAAAATCTCATGCATACGCGATGCGACGAACTGCACGTCGATGACGGACGACTGTGATCTCTGATCCAAGCGTCATCTCTGCGTTCATCGGATCACTTCGAATGTTCGCCGATCACTCACGTCTCCTGTTCGGACTTCCACGGTGAAAGTTCCGACGGTCGGCAACCAGTCGAAGCGAAAATCCGGAGCGATGCCCGTACCGACTTCCTTCCCGTCCACAAACCACGTCACTGTGCGCACATCGTCGCTTGCACTCGCACGGAAGATCACGCGCTGGGCATCGTCGGGAATGAGCGGATCGAGGAGAAAACTGTCACCCTGCTGCGGCCGCTCGATGGTGAGCCATGCGGAGCGAACGGGAGAGGCAGACGAAGGAGAACCCGTGCGCGAAGAATTGCAGAGCGGGGAATAATCCACGGGCGGAGCTTCCCATCCGTTCTCCCGCGCCCACGTCGTGAGCTCGGGCGGAAAGAACGCGAATGTTCGTTCGATCACCTCCGTGTCCTCACACTCTTCGGTGGCAAGCAGCCCGTTGCGAGCATCGATGCGCAGGGTACGAAAAAGCGTATCGGCTTGCTGCGGCTCCGTTCCCGCGATGAACCATTCCTCCATGGTATGCGGGCAGGCATCGGTGGGCAGTGCGCCCGAAAGACGACAGATGGTCCTCTTCACCAGTCCCGCAGGCCGGGCAAAATCCCGCGGCGGGAGAAGGCGCATGGCCTCCTCCATGACATCATGGAAGATGGGACCAGCGCCCGTGACACCCGACGTCCCGCGCATGGGAGTATTGTCGGCATTGCCCACCCACACGCCCACCAGCACGTCCGGCGTGAACCCGATCACCCAGTTGTCACGGGCATTGCGCGTGGTGCCCGTCTTGGCTGCGACGGGGCGCGAGAACGTGAGGGGAGAATCATCTCCGAACTGCGGAAGGCGCGCGGAAGAGTCACTGAGAATATCGCTGATGAGCCAGGCGATGCGCGGATCGAGAATCTGCGCGCCTGCGACAACGGGATCCTCCTCCCACACGCGCACACCCATCGTCTTGCCGCCGCGCGGAAAGACGGCGTATGCGGTGACAAGGTCCAAAAGCGTCACTTCGGCATCCCCCAGCGTGAGCGCCAGACCGTAGTGCTCGGGCGACTGCGAGAGCGTGGAGATGCCCGCGCTCTTGAGGAAGGAAAGGAGGACGGGGACGCCGACGTGCTCCAGTACCTTCACGGCCGCGATGTTGTAGGAATTGGCGAGCGCTTCGCGATACCGCACGAGCCCGTGATAGCCGAAATCGTAATTGCGCGGGATATACGGATTGCCTTCCTGCGTGAAAAACTGCGTCTCGACGTCCGCGACGGTCGTGGCGGCGGTCCGTCCCTGCGCGAACGCGAGCGCATAGGTGAAAGGTTTGAGAGCGGACCCCGGCTGACGCGGAGAGAGAGCGACGTTGACCGCGCCATCGTGGGCGTCATCAAAGTAATCGGCCGATCCGACCATCGCGAGCAAATCGCCAGTGCGCGCATCGAGCACGACGACGGCCGCTGAGGTGACATTGCGATCCTGCAACTCCTCCATCTTCCGTTCGACGATCCGCTCGACTTCGCTCTGCAGGGAAAGATCAATGGTGGTGCGCACTGATGATCCCGGCACGAAAGCTTCCGGTCGGATCTGCGGCAACCACAGAACAAAGTGCGGCGCCCGAATGGACACGCGTGCCGATGACAGTCGCAGAGGTTCGGACAGGGCGTCGCTCTCCTGTTCCTGATTGATGGCACCGACGGTCCGCATGGCAGCCAGCACCAGCTGCTGCCGCCGTTTTGCGCCATCCATGTTCCGGAAGGGATCCAGGACGCCCGGCGACTGCACCAACCCCGCGAGCATCGCGCTCTCGGCGAGCGAGAGTTCCGCGGACGTCTTGCCAAAGTAGGTGCGCGACGCCGCGCCGATGCCGTACGCTTGATGTCCGAAGTACGCTTCATTGACGTACGATTCCAATATCTCTTCCTTGGAGCGGACACGTTCCAGTTTCCACGCAAAGAGCGCTTCCTTGATCTTGTAGAGAATCGTGCGCCGCGGCGGAGCAAGACGCATGCGGACGAACTGCTGCGTGAGCGTACTCCCGCCGGAGACCACCCGTCCCGCGCGGACGTTCTGCAGAAGCGCTCGTCCGATGCCGCGCAGACTCACGCCGCCATGCCGGTAGAACTGACGATCTTCGACGGCGATCAGCGCTTGTAAGAAGGAAGGAGCAATATCCTTGAGCGCGCTGAAGTCCTGCGAGCCCGCATCTTCCTCTCGCCGTTCGTAGAGCGGTTTGCCGTCGCGATCGGTGATCTGCACGGCCCCCGACCTCCCCGGCTGCCGCACGACTGCGGGCAGCGGCCAGAGGATGATCAGGAGAAGGAGGAGAAGCGGAACGAGGACCGCCAGCCGGATGCGTGTGCGCCGGGTCATTGATCCTTAATGGTGACGACAGAGCCCTCCGTCTGTCCGAAGACTTCCGGGAAGTACATTTCGAAGGCGCGGGCGGGACGTTCCCGATAGACACCCGGCGTCGTCGCACGCATCAGATAGCGGTACTGATAGACCCCGGCGGGCAACGTTTCGGCAAAGAGGAACAATCGATCATCACGCACTTCGCGATGCGCGAAACGCCACAGGCCGCTCTCCCAGTACGATTCGTCCCACGTCCGCATAGAATCATCCGCATCGGAAAGGAGCGACTGCTGCGACGTTTCCAGCGTGAGGTCGATCAGCTCCATCCCGGCGGCAACGGGGCTCTCCACTGCGACGAATCTGCGCTCCTCCGGCACCGTGATCGTGAGCGTGACGACGTAGGTTTCCCCGACGGCGTACTGAGTACTCTTCGACGTGAGGGAACGCACGTCACGCGTGATGCCAATTCCCTCCTCGGACGGTGCGATGCGCTCGCCGGTGAAGAGGTAGGAGAGGAGGAGATCGTAATAGAGTCTGCCCTTTCCCTCCACTTCAATCCGCACATCGTTCTCCCGTCCGCGCAGCAATGCATCCAGATCGATTTCTTTGCTCCGCACATTGAGATGCGTCCGTTCTTCCACCGACCAATCGATCGCACTGTCACCGTTGACGGTGACGCCCGCACGAAACGTCGCGTCGGTCTCACCCGTCCGTTCCAGAAACGTCGCAAACGCAAGGAGTGCCTGCACGGTGGACTGCGTGGTATCCCAGTGACCGTCGCGTCGCGCGGTGAGCAGGAAGCGCATCACGTTCGGAATGAGGACGTTCTCCGGATCGACCGTGAGCAATGCCTCGAACACCAGCGCCGTCGTGCGATCCGTCGTGTTCATGAACTGTCCCCACAGAGCGTCGTCTTCTTCCTCAAAATGCGTGCCGCGACCGTCGACCCTCGCGGCATTGAGGAGTTCGTCGACGATCGTGCGGGCTTGCGTCGAACCCGGAGTCGTGCGCTCGAAAGCGAGCGCGAGTTGGGCGCGGGCGAAGAGCGGCAGTGCGTCCCTCTGCGCATGGAGATTATTGAGCAAACTGACGTCCCCCCTCCCCGCTCCGGCCAGCGCATGCAACATGGCGGCGCGCGTGGCGAGATCCGTCTCCACCCGGTCATCCTTTTTGCGCAACGCTGCTTCCAGGTACCCCGCGAGACGATCGATGACCTTCTCATCCACACTGAAACCCGCCTGTTTCGTGACGGTCAACCCGTAGAGTACGTACGCGGAGAGCGGCGCGTAACTCCGGCTGCTCGTCTCCCAGTACCCGAATCCCCCGTCGCTTCGTTGGAAAGCGTAGATCCGTCCCAACCCCTGTGTCACACGCTCCTCCAATTCCCGATGCTTTTCTCCCGTTCTCCCCCCGATCTCCTCGAGCCGCAGCAACGCCACGGCGGGCAGGAAAGCCGAGAGCGTTTGTTCCGTGCAGCCATACGGATACGCAGAGAGATACTCGAGCGCATCGGGCAGATATGCGGCGAGCGTCGGCGCCACGGTGATCGCCAGCGTTCCGTCCCGGGCATCGGACCGGGTGGGCGCGATGACTTTTTCCACCGCGACGTTCTCAGTGAAGCCGGTGGTCGCCGTCGACTGCGGCGTGGAAAATGCGTACACGGGAATCGATTCGACGATGGTATCGGCTGCCCCCTGCGTCTGCGCACGCAGGCGCATCGTGAGCGTTCCATCCGTTCCCGCGATGATCGGAAACAGAACTTTCTCCTGTTCGCCGCTCCGTACCGTCACCTGCATCGTGTCCGCGTCGATCGTTGTGAATCCCGATCCTGACAAGCTCACGGTGAACGTCTGCGTCCCGGGCAGGAAGTTGTGCACGATGGCCCCGAGTTCGATGCGATCACCCCGCACGGCGAAACGAGGTCGCACCGGACGGACGATGGCCTTCTTGGTTTCGATGACGGTCACGGCCTGCGATCCGAAGCGATGATCCTGCGTGGACCCGATGGCGAGGAATTGCCACGTCGTGAGATTATCCGGCAAGCGGAACCGCACCGTCGCCTTCCCGTTCGCATCGGTGACGATGGACGGATTCCAGTACGCGGTATCCGTGAAATTCCCGCGTGCGCGCGATTCGAGATCGGCGCCGCCGCCCCCTTTGGACCCCGGCTTGAATCGTTCCAGCAGGAAAGTGAAGAGGTGCGCCGTCGCAACGCCCAGACCGCGCTGCGCATAAAAGAGGCGCGTGAGGTCGGGTGTCTCGAAACTGCTGAGCGCGAGCAAGCTCATATCCACCACGCCGAGTGACAGTTCCGCCGGGACGCCCGTACCCGCGGCGTCGGTCGTGCGGATGGTCACCGTCACCGTTTCACCGGGCGCGTACTGCGCTTTGTCCGGCGTGATGCCGACGGAAAGCTTCTTACTCGCAGCATCCACGACCAGTTTCGCATAACCGATTTTGAACGCCGGCGCTCCCGTATCCGTCCCGCTTTCATCGAACGTCTCCCCCTGCCGCGGCTTCACCACCACCACCGAGACGTACGCATTGGGGATGAACTCCTCCGTGACGGGAATCTCGATGGACTGCGCGTTGGACGTGATGGGAATGACGCTTCGCGAGAGAATGCCTTCGCGCTCCACGGTAACGAGCGCTTTCACCCCCGCCCCCTGATACGGCGATTTGATGAGGATGGATGCGGTGTCCCCCGGCTTGTACTCGGGCCTGTCGGCCTGCACTTCCATGCGGTCGGAGTTGGTGCGCGGCCAATGCACGTACCTCGGGGACCATGCGTACACGCTCACCGCCGCGGCCGCTTCCCGCCCCTCGCCGTCACGCACCGTCGCAGTGATGCGGTACTCGCCGCCCGCAGGAATGCGCACGGGTGCCGTCGCCTTGCCCTGCGCGTCCGTCGTCACGGTCAACGCGCGCATGAACGTGTCTTTGGGCTCGTTGTCGTAGTAGTACGCACCGTCCACGCTCTTCTTGCGAATGGAATTCCACGTGCGTTCGAAGAGACGCATCGTGACGGATTGATGACTGAGTGGCGTCCCGTCCGGATGCACCGTGATCAGCTCCACCGTCGTCTCCTCTTCCGGTTGCACCACGTACTCCTGCGTTTTGATGCCTATGTAGCCGTCGGCCTTGTGGACGTACACGGAGGCGCGGTTGCTCACCACTTGATTGTTGGCATCGGTGACATCGGCCTCGATGGTCAGCACTTGGCTGAGCTCTTTGCCTTCCAGGCTCATCGGCACATCGATGCGCATGCGACCGGCCTCATCCAACGTTCCCTCTCCTTCGGCAATCAACTCCGTGGCGCGGTCGCAGTCGTACCAGCACCAGGCGTCCTGCGTGGAGAAGGAGTACCAGCCGTCGGTGACTCTGTTGAAGAAGTAGTCCGTCGTCCGCGCGCGCCAACGCACGGTCGCAGCGCTCATCGGCGCACCGAAGTAGTACGACCCTTCGATCTGCGCGGATGCCGTTTGACCGTGGAAGTAATCTTCCCGATCCGGCGTGACGGACACTTGGTACTCGGGTTTGCGGTACGCGAGGACCGAGAAGGAACCGCCGATCTGGTTGTTCCAGATGTCATCATCCGGCGACATGCCCGCCTGCAGCGTGTACATGCCGAGCGCCGCACCCGCATCGATGACTACGGAGCCGCTGAAACTGCCGAAGGCATTGACGGGGAACGTCTTGAGAACGATCTCATTGCCCTGCGCGTCCGTGATGCGCACGGAAGCACTGCGGCCGGAGGGCGCTGAGAACGCACCGTCCCAGTCGCGCAGCCGCGCGATCCCCTTGAAGTGCACGGTGTCCCCCGCCTTGTAGATCGGCCGCTCGGTGAAGAGGTAGCCGTCCAATCGGTACGGACCCGCCTGCGCCGAACGGAAATCTCCGTTCATTCCGAACTGCCACGGCCGAATGCCATCATACCAATTGCTTGCCACCATCGCCCAATCGTCCTCCGTTTCCGCCGTCACCCAGAACTCGGGTTCCCACTCATTGTTACTCGTCACAAATTCTTTGATGGAGTACGCGGAGGTGAAGAATCCCTCCCGGTCCGTCCGACCCGAAACCGGCGTGCGTCCGTCGAGCGTATGGAGCGCAATGCGCGCATCGGGAACAGCCGCGCCCGTCTGCATGTCCGTCACCCACACCAGCACGTCATCGCCCGAATACTTGAGCGTGACGGCGAGATTGGTGATCGCAAAGATCTGCTTCTCGATGCCCGGTTTGGAGGGATCCCAGGGCACCCTGTACTCCGGCGCCGTCATCTGCAGCGCGTAGATGCCGGGAGCGAGCGTCGCACCCAGACGTTCTTCCGGATCGAATGCGATGACCTCCCATTCATCGAGTGACTGCTGCGTGGGAAGCTGCCAACTGTGGAAGAGGGCTTTGTCTTCCAAAGCAACGGCCCTCTCCCCGTACCGATCCGTGGAACGCAGGTGCAGGAGATCCTGCAGAGAGAGTTGTGCGAACGCGACGTCGAGGCGGCTGACGTTGACGGCGTTCAAGTGGAAGACGGGCGGCTTGCCGCGTTCGAACATACCGAACGCTCCCTTGGAGTGAATGAAAGCGCGCGGGGGCGTCTGCGGCGTTTTGAAGGAAAACGTGTGCGGCTCCTTCAACGCTTGTCCGCTCTGATCTTTCACGTCTGTGCCGATCGTCACCGTGTACTGTGTACTGGGTTTCAACGCCGGATACCCGCGCACCTCGCGCGCATCCGCCCACTCGTTGACGGTCCAGGATTCCGCACCCTCTGCCGAAAGAGCAGGCACGATGCGTATGCCGCCGGAGAGCGTCTCGGGGTCGATGGGATTACTGAAGATCATCAGGATTTCCTCGCCCATCGGTTCAAAGCGAGCGGACTCCACCGTGAGATCCCCGACGGTCGAGAAGCGCAGTCGATACGGTTCCGCCATGCCAAGCGTTCCTTCCGTTCCTTTCAGCTCCGTCCCGATCTCCAAGACATAGGACGTTTCGAACGTCAGCGGCTCTGCGGGACGCACCAAAACCGTCATCGGATCGACAGTGTCCGCGCCATCCATGTTCTGGGTCCCATAGCTCATTTCCCGCAGGGCGAGACGCGTGCCGACGGGAGCAACCGCGTCGGACGCGGCAGAGGATGGCGCAGTGTCTTCCCTGTAGAGAACGATGTTCGCGTCGGCACTCGCAAGATCGATGGAACGATTGAACATAAGACGAATGACGGTCGAGGGACCGGCGATGGCTGTTCCCGACGCAGGTTCCGTCTCCTGCACCTTCGGACGCACGGTCTCGAAAGACCAGGAAAAATCTTCCTCCGTCTCATCACCCGAGACGGACGTGATGCCTGCGGGCACCGTGACGGTATAACGCGTCCCTTCCAGCAGTCTTTCTTCGGGAACGAATTCCCGCGCCACCGTGGAGATCCAACGCCAGCGCCCCTTCGTCTCGGGCCGGATCGTCACCGGCCACTCGCCTGCACTGTCCGCATCCTTGGCGAAGGTTCCCTGCACCTGCGCCAGCGCGATCATCGGACGATCGAACACGAGTGTGATTTTCGAAGCGGCCTTGATTTCCTCGGCATCCGGCAGCGGAATGCGCGCGGCGACCACCGGGGGTCCGGCCACGGTGAACACGTACCGCAGGGATCGTCCCAAAGGAACACCCGACGCCGCGTGGACGGAGGGCGGCAAGGTGAACGCGTAGATCGCTTGTGTCGTGAGCGGCTCGGCCGGGTCGAACACGAGAACCTCGTCTTCCCATCGCATCGTCCCGTGCAGATCGTCCGGGAAAGTCAGTGATTCCTCCACGCTCGCGTGATCCATGCGCTCGGGAAAACTGAAGTGCAAACTGCTCTGCGACATGACCTTCTGCCTGACGGGATACTCCTTGCCGGCAACCGGAACAGTCTCCCACGAAAAGAATGCGACCGTCGCAACGACGACTACCAGAGCGGCGAGGGCACTGATCGCGATACGGGCATGGCCGGAAGCAGCGCGCGCTGCGAAAATAGAAGACATGGAAACAGGGGGAAGAGCGCCTGCCATTCTATGCTTCTCCCACTCTGCGCAACAATCCATCCACTTTTCCTCGTCGAAAACGTCTTGTGCACAACGTGGCTACTCGCTTGACGGAAGAGGAAAAATGAAATTTTATCTTGCATGAAACAATATTTAAGTATTAAATCCCGCATCCTATGAAAATCCTCAGCAATGCTTCCTTGGAAGAGATAATAACATGAATATGCCAGAAACAATTTATGGACATGAAATTATTGATACCATCCAGCGTGTACACACAAAAATGCAGGAAGCATTCCAGAAGGCATTTGAGCAAGTTAATGACCAAAGCGCGCTGCAAGGGCGCCGAGGAAGATTAGGTAATTTCCGAATCGTCCTCCTTAAAAAGCTGCAGGCAACGAAACAAAATACCAAAGAATGGACCTTGGATAGGGATTTTCAAACCTATAAAGAACTGACCACGGTCGCGATAAAAATCCGCCATGTTCTTTCACAAGAAACGAACACAAAGGGCAGCTTAGAATATTTGGGTCAGCAATACATCGAACTGCTTGAAGCATTCATTGATGAAGAAATGGACACTTTCCGCAACCGTATCAATGCCGCCGCAGCGAGAGAAGACGGAATAAAAGTGCCTCCGGCGAATCCAAAAGTCGCGAACTGCCCCACTCCGCCAACAGACGAAGAGGCTAGGACTGTTTACTTGGACTATCTTGCACAACATTCACCGGAAGACATTGTCGCTTTTATTGATCTCATGGTGGAAAAGACGGAGGCGAGTGAATCGACATTGATATCAAAACTGACAGCGGAAGGTTGGAATATACACTGCTTCAAGCAGCTACAGGGATGCCGCACCGACTATGCGCTGGCAGCGGAATACCTCGAGAAATTTGAGAGAGGAAATACACAGGGTATTACCGTTGGGATGCACACGCATAATGCCCTGTACATCGCGTTTGCATATCTCCAAAGAATATGGGGTGATGATTTCTTGCCGAATGTAAGTGCGAAAAAAATACACAGGCTCTACCGTGAATTGCAGCAATTCAGAGACAAGAAAAAAGCATCGCAGATGGGAAGATCGGTCTCAGACTCACAGGACATCATTCCGACTAACACACCCGCATCTTCGGATACGAAGGTGCAAGAAGAGGGCGCAATCACACATACAACAGAAGCAACCGACATGTCTCTCGCCGCACCCGAAGTTGCAGAAGGCGCACAAGAGACAGATGAATGGAGCGGACTCGACCCCGTGCTCCGGCAAAAACTGCGCGTGCTGATCCGGAATGCGCAGATCGAACCTCGACAAAAGGGAAGAAAGCGTGCCTTTGAGGCCCATCACATTCGTGCGATTGCTGAAGTTTTCGGCATCTGTATGGATTATGGGATCTCTACTACACCGCTGGAAACGGCATTCAATGCGAACCAACAGGCGTTGTGTGTTGCCGTACTGGGATGGAATAAGAGAAATCCAGACGCCTCCATCGATCTCTGGACTACAGAGGAAGAAAGGATTCTACAGAACCTTGCAGCGGATATTAAGGGCAACCTCCCTAATGTCATGCCGGCAGATCATCCCCTGCGACGAAAGATCGTAGTGTGGATGAGACTTTGGAAGAAGAAAAACCACAGAAAAACGGTTTCCGATGATGCGATCAATGATGTAGAAGTTCCCCGACATCGCTTAATTGGCATTGAAACACCATTTATCGGAAGCAGCCTACATGAACTCGCGCCGGAACTGTTCCCGGCTCCGGCTGCGGAACAGAACGATTCTCCCGATGTTGCAGTCAGCATGCCCCCAATTGCCGCCACCGATCAGCGTGATGACAGGCGGAAGGAAGTGGCAGATGTGCCTATGGATACTTCTGACGCAGAAGAAGGAAAGGGAGAAGAGGCACTAAATGCAGAAATGCAGACTCTCCCTTCTGATGACACTCCTTGCGTGGAGGAGGCTCCGCAAGCAATCACTTCCCCGCTACAGTCTCATGTGACAGAAACACCCCGAATAACCGACGATCCTATCATCGCAAGACTATTGGATCAACGACAGCAATTTTTGGATTTGCTGCAGGAAGCGGGCAGGTATTTGCATGAAACAGATGGTGCAATGATGCACTGGTTGTATCGACAAGCCGAGCATCGGTCCGGCAATGGCCACACCCGTCGCGTCACCGTCTCCCCCACCGGTGAAGTGCATATTCCGGAAGGCACTGACGGTACAATCATCATCCGCGAAACCGACGGCACGACTACGACGATTAACCTTGGCCAAATGAATGCTCCATCGCAATGATCTCTTCCGCCTGCACGCCTGCCACTGCTACCCTCGTTTGCATGATCAACATCTTCATGGATAGAAAAGACGGGACCTCTTGGCTGCTACCAATTCCGTCATCCCATCAAACAAGCACTCCATGCGAACAACGGCAAGAAAAGCAACCACCCTGCCCCTCTGCTGCAACTCCGCAAACGATCAGATCAATGCAGAGAAGGGGTCATCGGCAGATGAGAAACATATTTAATGAGTTGACACGATATGGCCATGACAAGGACTTCGAACTTATGCCTTCTGTTGATTTCCCGCCAACAGATGCACCCCCGGGGTCTCCGGAAAAAATTGATGTCCTGCGCTCTCGCATTGAACAAGGGTTACCTCTGTGGCACCCACTTGATCGATGTGATTGCATATGCCTCCCCCACATCAACAGGAAATAAGGCCTGTGCTCACCCCATCGGCAGCGTGAAGGTCACCGTCGTCCCCTCTCCCTCTTCGCTCTCCACCCAAATGCGCCCGCCCGCTTTCTCCACGATGCCCTTGGTGATGTAGAGGCCGAGGCCGTTGCCGTCTGGTTTCTTCAAGTGCGCGTTAGAGGCGCGATGGTACTTCACGAAGAGGCGTTCCAGGTCCTTGGCAGGAATGCCGCAGCCATGATCCTCCACCGAGAGACGAACGATGCGACGATCGGAACGTACGCGCAGAAGAATCACCGCGTTATCATCGGAATAATCAATGGCGTTCATCAATAACTGACGCAGCACGATGCCAATGAACGTGGCATCCAACTGCATGACGACATCGGGCTCCGCCATTTCCACCACGATGCGTTGTCCGCGCCTGGCGAGACTCGATTCCCACTCATTGATGGCGTTATCGATGACCGCGCGCAGGGAAGTGGAAGCCCGCACGTACTCAATCGTATTGAGATCGACTTTCTCGGCCAGCTGCAACGTATCGATGATGCTGTTGAGACGGCCCAGCCCTTCATCCATGCAGTAGACGTGATCCTCGACGAGTTTGCGCAGCTCCGGACTGTAAAACTCCGAACGCAGCGTCTCCAGCGACCACTTCATGATGGTCAGCGGCTCGCCGATCTGATGGAACGTGAGACGCAGCAGCCCCGAGCGTTCATTGTCGATCTTGCGCAGCATTCTCATCTGCCGTTCCTCCGCATACACCGCCACGAAGCCCGCTACCATGAGCGCGATGGCGAAGACGAAGAGCAGCGCCAACGGAGAGAAAATGCTCTGCGAAACGGTGTAAAATTCATCCGCCTTCATGTCCACACCCAGCACGGCCGTCGCCTGACCGTTGTTCCCGCGCCGAATGGGGGCGTACCCGGAAATCAACGGGCCCCACTGATCGACGGTCGGCGTCATATCGGCGGTACTCTCCCTGAAAGCCTTCCCCTGCAAGAGCGGAATATCGGTCACGTCGTAGAACTCACCGGGGTACCCGGGCATTTCGTCGCGCTCCAGCGCGCCGTTCCCGTTCACATCCAGTTCCCGTGGAGGGCGCAGGGCATCGGCATCCGCGACGAATGCCAGAAGCGACGGATTGTCGGTCTTCCGCAGAATGTACGCAAAACGGATGTCGGGAAGATTCTGGATCTGCTGCAGCAGATCCACGAGATGCTTGAATTCGGGCGTCGCCATATCGAGCGGTCCTTGAATGGCATCCAGCAGATCACCGTCGATGGACAGCGCGGCCGCCGTGGCGATGTCCTGCAAACGTGCACGGATTGCTCCCTGCATGGTATCGCGCGCGCGCGTATAGAAGAGCGCACCGATGATCACGATGGAGAACGCAATGAGAGAAGAGACCAGGATGATGGACCAATGCGTCAGCACCGGTCCATGCAGCGTGGAGACCCGTTTCTGGAGTCTGCGTGTGAGTATCACATATTATTATACATCAAATCAATTCAATAGACAAGTATTGAGCCATTGCCGTCCGCCGCCCGTTCATTGGCCACCGCAACCGATCCTTGCTACCATCGCGTCTCCCGTGCCGTTTCCCGTCTCCTTCTCCATGCGTCCGCTCTCCACCGATGATCTCCGGCAACGCTATCTCGATTTCTTCCGGAAGAACGGACATGCGGTGGTACCGGGCGCATCACTGATACCGGAGAATGATCCGACGGTGCTCTTCACCACGGCGGGCATGCATCCGTTGGTTCCGTATTTGTTGGGCGAACCGCATCCCGCCGGCAAACGCCTGACGAACGTGCAGCGCTGCATCCGCACCCAAGACATCGATGAAGTGGGAGACGCATCGCACCTCACGATGTTTGAAATGCTCGGGAACTGGAGCCTGGGCGATTACTTCAAAGAAGGAGCGATCACGCTGAGCTTCCGTTTCCTCACGGAGGAATTGCAGATTCCCGTCGACATGCTGGCGGTCACCTGCTTTGCGGAAGACTCCGACGCCCCGCGTGACGAAGAATCATTCGCTATCTGGAAATCACTGGGCATTCCCGAGGAACGCATCGGCTTTCTTCCAAAGGAGAAGAACTGGTGGGGACCCGCGGGACTCACGGGCCCGTGCGGACCCGACACGGAGATGTTCTTCTGGGTGGGCGAGGGTGCGCCGCACGGCAACCCGGCGCAGAACGAGGAGGATTGGATGGAGATCTGGAACGATGTCTTCATGCAGTACGATAAAAACGCAGACGGAACGTTCACGCCTCTGACACAACAGAACGTCGATACGGGCATGGGACTCGAGCGCGTCGCGGCGGTGCTGCAGGGCGTGGATAACGTGTATGAGACGGATCGAATGAAACCACTGCTCGATCTCGTCAAACAACTTGCCGACTTCAAGGGGCAATTCGTTGCCGGAGAAGAAGAACAAACGACGATACACCCTCTGAAAGATATGCGCATTATCGTCGACCATATGAAAGCAACGACATTCATGATTGCGGATGGCGTAGAACCTTCGAATGTGGATCAAGGATACGTGCTACGCCGACTCATTCGTCGAGCTATCCGTGCGGCACGCAAATTGCACATTGCACATGACGGCACATTTGCTTCCACCATGGCATCCGAAGTCATCAAACAATATGCACGTGCCTACCCATTGCTTCAATCGAGAGCATCCGATATTCGCACCTTGCTGGAAAGAGAGGAGAGACAGTTCGGAAAAACCATTGCTGAAGGCATGCTTCATTTCAATAGAGTGACGGAAAAATTGCAGCAAACGGTTATCGATGGACAGACCGCCTTTCACCTCTACGACACGTACGGCTTCCCCATTGAACTCACCAAAGAACTCGCGCAGGAAAAGGGACTGACCGTTGATGAAACCGGATTTCGCAAAGCTTTCGAAGAGCACCAAGCCAAGAGCCGCGCGGGTGCCGAGCAGAAATTCAAGGGCGGACTGCAGGATCACTCTGCGGAGACGACCAAGCTCCACACCGCCACGCACTTGCTGAACGCCGCACTGCGCACGGTTCTGGGTGATCACGTCAGCCAGAAAGGGAGCAACATCACGGCGGAGCGGTTGCGCTTCGATTTCAATCACCCGGACAAAATGACGCCGGAACAAATTGTCGAAGTCGAGAAGATCGTGAACGATGCGATCCGCGCGGATCTGCCGATCGCCTATCACATCACGACGGTGGAGGGCGCGAAAGCGGAAGGTGCCATCGGCGTCTTCGATGATCGGTATGCGGGGGAAGTGAAAGTGTACGTGGTGGGTGACGAGGCGAGGGGAATCTTCAGCAAGGAGATTTGCGGCGGACCGCACGTCAGCCGCACCGGCATGCTCGGCGAGTTCAAGATCCGGAAAGAGGAAAGTTCCTCGGCGGGCGTACGGCGCATCAAGGCAATCGTGCAGGGCGGGCCGGCGGAGATTGAAACGGCGGGAGATGCCTAGGCTCCAAATCCAATTCTCCCCTTTCCATATTTGCCAGTGCCACTCTCACACGATCTCGATGTGCAGTACAAGAAACTTGAATACGCACAATATTCTTTTCCAGTGTAACTTCAAAGTCTCCACGCAGAAGTGTATCAGCCTCCGCTTGCACTTCTTCACCGATATGACCTTCCTTGGGAAAGACTCTGACTTCCAATGTTGACATGGGAACATCCTAGCCTTTTTGGACACCCACGCAATGTCCCATTCCGTGTGATCCGGCATCTCCGCAGATTGCCACGACAATTTGAAGAGGCTTCTGAGCGCCCGCGCCATATCCTTGAGGTTAGTCTTCATTCCGGAAGGTTTATTCCCATAGGACACGATGAACGCATCACCGGAAATTATTTGTCCTCATCCCATTGCCAAAAACCGCAAAAAGCTGATGGATGAACTTTGCATGACAGCAATGATCGGTAGACTGCTCCCATGCCAACCTACGCAGCTTTCCTGGGAAATCATCCGGATTTGAGCCTAACGGAACTTCGCGCCACCGTGCCGGAATTGAAGGTCAAACGCATGCTGGGCAGCCAAATCGCCCTCGTGGACACTCCTGCAGAACTCTCGCAGCGAGACCTCGACCGCTGGGGCGGCATCTTCCTGCTGGCGAAAAGCATGGAAGGCAAATGCACGTATGACGATCTCCCCGCGCTCCTGCAGAAAGAAACGGAGGGGACGAAGGGCAAAGTGACCTTCAGCCTGCGAGGGTTCAATATTCCGCGTCCCACGGTGCACAACTTGTACCGCACCATCAAGCATCAGTTTAAAGACAAAGGCATCCCCGTCCGCTACATAGGCAATGAACGCAAGCCGCCCGTCTCCGCGCAGCTGCATGACGCGGGACTGATCTCCGGCAAGCACGGGTGCGAGCTGGTGCTTTTGGGCAACGATGACAGCGAACTGATTTGGGTCGGGCGCACCGTCGCCGTGCAGAATCCCGACGAGTACACGAAGCGTGATATGGAAAAACCCGTCCGCGACACCCGCGCGGGATTGCTGCCACCCAAACTCGCGCAGATCCTTTTGAGCTTGGGCACATGGGCCGTCCAGGGAACGCCGTCCAACGAAAAACGAACCACGAGAAACCAAAAACTGACCATCCTCGATCCCTTCTGCGGCACAGGCGTCATCCCCATGGAAGCGCTCCTCAAAGGCTGGCCCGTCCTCGCGTCCGACCTTTCGCTTAGGGCCGTGAACGGCTGCGAGAAGAATCTCGATTGGCTCCGGAAAGAATGGAAAATCCTCAAGCGCGACGTGCCGTCGCTCGTGTGGAAGCAGGACGCGACGAAGCAGTTTCAGCTGAAAGAATTGCCGAACGTGGTCGTGACGGAGACGATGCTCGGACCCCCGGTCTCCGACCGGCCGCTCGCCAAGGAAGTGGCGAAGTACCGCTCCGCCTGCGATGCGCTGGAGATCGCCTTCTTGCAGAACGCCTCCGACACCCTCCCCGGCGTCCCGCTCGTCGTCATGTTCCCCGTCTGGTACGTCAAGAGCGGCCCCGTCCGGCTGGAGCAAGTGTGGAAAAAAATGAAGGACATCGGGTATGAAGCCGTCCTGCCCCCCGGCTCCCCCATTCCGGATCCCGCCCGCCCCTCCATCGTCTACCGCAGAGCGGACCAATTCGTCGGTCGGGAGATCGCGATCCTGAAGCCGGTGAAGAAGGACAGTGCCAAGAAGTGAGAGACTCTTTTCTCTTCCTTTTATGCCCCTGACAGAGGAGCAAATCGCCTGGCTGCGTCGTGGATTGGCAATGACCCCGAGCCAACGGCTCGATTGGCTTGCTGCAGAGCAGGAACGCAGGTTGGGTTTGACGGAAGAAGACCAGACCGATGATTCCCCTCCTGCCTCCTCATGAAACGACAAACCCCCGGCGGCATCGACATCGACTACCTCCGACGCTGCAAAGCGAGCACCCCCGAGCAACGCTTGGACTGGCTGGCCGCGGCGCAGGAGTTCACACGATCCATTGATCGTACCCGGAAGCGAAAGCAAGCCAAATCAAAACCACGAAGCCAATAATGAACCTCTGGCCTTGCCAGTGAGAATCCGTATAATCCGCTTACTCCTTAGTATTCCCCTGTAGCTCAGCGGTAGAGCAGGGCGCTGTTAACGCCAAGGTCGCTGGTTCGAATCCAGCCGGGGGAGCCATTTATCTCTTATTATAACCGCGCGATTGTCCCTGAGGACTTGTATCGCTTTAGTGTGCTGCACTTCTGAAATACCCCTGTCCTTCACTGCAATCCTATCGAAGAACAAAGTGATGAGGTGTCGCTTTAGCTGCGGCTCCGCGTTGGTATACGTATCTTGCAGGTCGTCGGTGAGGAGCATGAGCCTGTTAAAAATGTCGATATTTACATCCCTATCGCCTTCCAGCTCTATGAGCTGTTGATTGAGCTGATGGATTTCTTCCACTGCTTTGCTGTGCTGGCGTTTGTAGGTTTCCGCATCAATCACTTTGTCTGCGCGGTCTTCCTCCAAATTGTCCCTGCGCTGTTCCAGCTTGATGATGCGGTTGCGGACTCCGCGCTTTTTCACGTCTACTGAACCGTGTGTCTCCATCAGAATTTCTTTAGCCTTAGCAATAATCCGCTGCATCAGAGGCTCCGTAAGCTGAATTTGCCCAAAGAGTTGAGCAAAGAGCTTTTCCAGTTCTTTAGCATCAATGTTTTGTCCCTTGTTGCTGTGCTTCTGCTTGGTCAATGAACAGTGGTAATACTCTTTACCTTTCTCCTCATGCACCTCGGCTGTCACGCGCCCTCCGCAAATCCCACACCGCAAAATAGTCCTCATATAAAATTTTTCATCGTGTTTTCGTGAGCGGTCGGCATGCTTTCCATGCTCACCAAGTAACGCCACGTTGCGCTCGTATGTAGCCCTGCTGATAAGAGGCTCATACGTTTCATTCCCCTGTGCGTCCCTATTCAGATACATAATTCCATCGTACCGCATCATCCCACAGTAAAACGAGTTTTTTAGCATGTGGATAAAGCTGGATTTGGGAATTTTCTTCCCACTGCGCGACCGCAGTCCGCGCTGGTGCATGATGTCGCGCAGCGTGACAGCCGTGTAGCTGCCTGTTGAAAACAGCTCCAATGCCTCTTTAACACGCGGCGCGGTTTCATCGTCTTTCTGCACGACATAGTGGTGCTTCTCTTCCGTACCCACGTCCACATTTTTAAATCCAAGGGGAGCAGCACCCGGCCACTCCCCTCGTTCAATCTTTTTTACCATGCCTCTCTTCGTCTTTTTGCCGTTAATCTTGCTGAAAAACTCATCAATGTTGGACATGATGCCGATAATCAAATCTGTCTCTTCGGATTCACCCTCGGTGTAGGACTGATTCACCGCGACCAGTTTGCATTTATGTTTCTTCAAGTGCTTCCTGATGATGTAGTTTTCCTCGGAATTTCGCGCGATTCTGTCTGTCTCGGTGACGAGCAGGTAATCGACATCACCCTCGGCAATCGCGGTCAGGGCGTCCATCGCCCCGTTGCGCGTATGTAGTTTTGTGCCGCTTTTTCCATCGTCTCGAAACTCGCCAACAATCGTTATGCCCTTTTTCTCTGCATACTCGCGGCATGCCAATAGCTGGTTATCAACAGACTTCCCTGTTGCCTGACCTGCATCTGAAACGCGCCCGTAAGATATTGCATGGGTCATTTACAAATAGAAAAAGTATAGTAAAAATTCATTAAATCCTAGTCCTCTTGCTGAGACAGAGTTATTCGGATGCTTTGATAATTTCACAGTCCGCTGCCCGCATCATGTCTGTTATGCAAAAACATAGATGTAACTTCCGCGAAATTCGGTCTGTTCGCTCAATAATAAAATAGTCAATCGTCTGAGTCGCAATCATCCCGATTGCTTTAGCTAAACCTTCGCCACTGTCGCCTTCATCAGTGAAAACACCCACAATTTCCATTTGTTTCTTTTTTGCAATCTTTGTGCACGCATAAAGCTGCTCATTGAGTGCTACAGGATTATGCATACCAGTCCGAGCATAAATAATGCAGTTAGTCATAGACATATGGGTTAGGAATTAATAAGCGCAGCGTAAGTGCTTTTGATGTCGTCAATGGACATTGCAACAAGCAATCTTATTGTCCCCAGTTGGCAGGAAACGGAAGCAGTCAGAAATCGCAGTGGCGCTTTGCTCTTTGTAAAAATGAATGTTGATATATATGAAAAACCATGAAAAAACGTGATTCCTGAGCCATTTCTAAGAAGTTGCCGTCAGTCTGATGATTGCCATGCCCCTACAGGCTATTTAAATGCCCCTACCGCCTGATTCAGACCACTTTTAGTGTCTATGTAGCTTCAGCAGATGAAAAGCGGAGGTAGGGCGTTTAAATAGTTTTCTTGGCTCAAAATGGCAAATCTTCAATTTTCGCCTCTGCGGAAGATGCGATAAGCGCAACCTCCTCTAGTACCTCCATTTGCTGGGGAACTTCTTCCAGTTCTTGGGCTTGTTCAGCACGACCCAGCATCCGCTTTGCGCGTTCTAGCACATGGTCATACGTCATAACTGTCAGGTTGTGGTAGCTCGCGTTAAGAAGCCGATAAGCTTTTTTCTGGTCATCCGTCCAATCGTTAGAGCGTCCGAAGATAAGAACGGCGCGAGGTTTTACCACTGGCACTCGCCCGATGCGCTCCAAGAACTTATCGCTGTTCATCTCTCGCTCCACTTCATAGATGTAATTCGTTGCCTGTGTCACAGCTTCCACAAGGTGCGTATGAGGAATGATGTTCCCATGATCGGTGCGCTCACGCCAGAACTGCAATCCTCCCTCTGGACGTTTGATTTCGATAACATCCAAGAAACCGTCATAGGCTTCCATGAAGTAGTCCACGATATTATCGGTATCAACGGCTCTCTCCTCCAGCACGCGGACGTACTCGCTGCCTAATACCCAGTCATTTTCTTTGAACCACTTCTGCCAATCGTATTCAACAAGGTTTTGCTCAAGCTTCTCCTGAAATTCTTCTACAGCTCGCATGCGTTTTTGCGATTCAAGACCATGCAGGATTTCTTCGGGCATGAGGTCATGTTCAACGAGAAATTCCAGCACCTTGCCCTTGTCCTCGTGGGCGAATATCCCACGCAACTTATCTGCAAGCTCCACATCGAAGTCATCATCAATACAAATATACCGCTTCACACCGTCCTTCATCGGCTCGATGTTGTCGGAGATGAATTGTACGAGATTCTGAAATTCCTCGTCATCCAACGTGAGTTCGCTCTTGGGCTTCTCACTCTCGACCACCTCCTGTCCGAATGCGCTTGTGGTGTACCTGCCGATTTTTAAACAGATGTGGGTATCTTCCGTGTGGTGAGGAATTTTCTGCAACACAGCTTTTACCATGACCTGTGTGGAGACAGTTTTTTTGGATTTCAGCTCTGTGACTAGATATTCAATGCCCTTGCGGCTGGTTCTGATTGTCTGCATGTTATCTGTATCTTACCCGATAAAAGCAGATAAAAAATGGAATATGAGCCTCTAGAGCTGCTTCTCCCATTCCTGAGTTTTGTAGATCAAGTAAGCACCGGTAAGGTTAAAGATTGCCCATAACAACCTGAATAGATGTGCTGGAAAAAAAGGATTAAATAGCAATGCAAAACCTCCAACTGCCCAAACCCAAGGCGGCATTTCTCTCTTGGATAGCTTGCACTGCTTCCTGAAGCGAAAAAAGTAGTAACCGAAAACGAAGAATATTACGATTCGCAGAAGAAGATAATACCCATATGGCCATGGCAGTATGGCAAGAAGCAGCATCGCCATGGTTACATATCGCACCCAAGGTAGATGAGTTCCATGCCGACCTACTCCTAATCTTGCACCACAATGCTTGCAGAATTTCGCATTGGTATCAGCTGGTTCCCCGCAATTTGTGCAATGATGCGTCATCAATAATCCTTCGAACAGTAAAAGCCATTGAAGGAATAACCTGCATTGCAGATGCAGCGTTCATCATCAACACTGAAATATCCACCTTCTCCGCAGTATTCTTTTCTCTTACAGCTTCCATCCTTGGGATAGTAGTCAGAATCGCAAACACAGCCGCCAGTTTGCGGATTAAAGGTTCCACCGTAACAAGATGGCTCCAAAACACAGCTGCCATTTTTCATATAGTAGCCATATCTACAATCACATTTACCCGTCTGCCTGTTGTAAGTCCCGCCATAGCCACATGCTGAATACTCGCTCACGCAGCTTCCATTTTGAGCTACATAGCCCGCATCGCAGTAACATTCCTCCGCGTCTTCATCGAAGGTACTGTTATAAGGGCAATCTTGGACTTCATAACACTTACCGCCCTTCACGTAGTAGCCATAATCACACTCGCATTGTTTTGACGTAAAATTGAATGTGCTATTAGGAACGCAGTTGGGCACTTTGAGACAAGCTTCTCCATTCTCACTCGCGTAGTAGCCTGTCTTGCACACGCAAGTTTCCTGTGAATAGCTATAAATAGCGTTGGGTCCAAATTCAGAACAGTCATCAAAGGACGGCGTCGGAGGCAAGTAAGATGGCTGTGACGGTGGCGGTGTTGTCGGGGGATCGTTGTAGGTAGGCTGCTGTGTTGATGAATCGTTAAAATCTGATGAATCGAGATATGCAATACCTTTATTATGGCTGGGTATATCGGATATGAATGAACGCACTGTGCTTGCGGCAATTGCAAATTTTAGACCCTCATCCACATTCAGGGTATTCACACCAACTACTTCACTAGCGGTATTGAGCAACGGACCACCAGAATTGCCATGTGTAAGTTCTACATCCGTCTGGATAAAATCCACACCCGATTCCGCAGTGCGTATCGCACCTACAATCCCTTTTGCAATACTCTTAGACAGGCCCTGCGGTGTCCCTACAGCAAAAACTGTTTGCCCCTGCCTAACAGATGTTTGCAGCGACAAAGAAGGATATGCACTTGGAACATCTACCATAAACCTGCCATCCACAAAAATGAGATTTGAGAGTGCCAAGACAGCTAAATCATTCATTCCCTCCCCAGTTGCTATAACCTGAGCAACGCGAGCATTTTCTTCATTATCAATAACGAGTACAGGTGGTCCGTCACCTAGCGGATATATCCTGCTCTCATAAGCCACAGGCTCAACGACATGGAAGTTGGTAACGAGAGTATAATCATCCACGAAAAATGCCGTACCTTGTGAGACACTATCGTCGCCCGCAAATACAAGAACGGTAGCCACCGATGGAAGAGCAGTCTCAAGAACGTGTGAAGCATCCCCATCCTGTCTCCTGATACGCTCTAATTCAGCTTCTGCCACTTCTGCCTTCTGCCGCAGCTCATCCTGAATTTGTTGTGTCTCTCTTAGTAACTGACTGACGCTATTTTCTGGTGTAGCCACCGCTAGCTTGATTTCATCTTGTTTCAGCTGCGTCAGTTTTTGGGCTTCTGCAATTTCAGCAGCAGTCATCCTCTCTTTCAGAGACTCGAATTCGGTCACTGAATTCTCATACCCTTGCGCCTTAGCGAGGTTGAGCCACACATATGCTTTTTGGTGATCTTCTGGGACTCCCATGCCTTTTGCAAACATGATGCCCAAATAATATTGAGCTTCAGCATTTCCCTGATGTCCCGCCTTTGCAAACCATTCTTTAGCAGTTGGAAGATCCTCCGACACATTTTCGCCTCTGAAATATAGTAAACCCAGAATTAGTTGGGCATTCACATTTCCCTGCTCCGCTGCACGCGTGAGCCATTGAATGGATGTAGCAGCATCCCTTTCTAGCCCACCTCGGCCAACATAATACATTCCAGCAATAGCGAGTTGAGATTCTGCATTTCCATCATTCGCAGATTTCTTGAGAGCCGTTAAATCTGTACTGGCTTCCGCTTTTGGGAAAGGCAAATCGGTAGTGTGCTCTGAGAGAGTGCGAAGGGAGAGAAAAGCCAGAACACTTAGAGAAATTACTACAAGTGTTCCACCGACCAATAAGCCAAATTTTGAGGTATCAGTGTGTAGTAGCATGTTTCAAGTTTCGAAAATGGTGATAGGCATATGTTCCGCGAGCGCCATTAATTAGTCCTACTATGAAAGCAAGTGTGATAAAAAATCCCACCACGCTCATATTACCCTCTGCAATCATATAAATTTTTTCAAGAACAAAGAGGGCAAGTCCGATGACCGCTGCGGAGCGTAAGTAGAACTGAAGCCCAAGCCCGACCAAAGCAAAAAGAAGCGCATCAACAATCGCCCAAGCATCAATGCCTCCAATTGCTTCTTCTGTGACAAGGGAGATCAGCGCAAAAAGCATGGTAATACCCGCGATGATGTAGGCCACCACATATGCCTGTGCCACTGCTTTTTTTGCAGTTTCAACTGAATCGATTTTTAGAAACCATTTATTCAGTATTTTGTTTTCCCTTGGAACTGCGACTGATTTTAGATTGGGCTTCACTGATTTCTGTGGTTGAGATTTCTCTTGCAGGGAGGAGCCACAGAACTTACAAAACTTCCATTGTGGATTCCAAGCATTACCACAGGAGCCGCAGTAATTGAGTTTGCCCTTTTTGGCCGTAGTTTCTATGTCTGAGTTTGCCATATCATGTAAGGGAGGAACCGCATTGAGCACAGAATTTTCCTTTGCCTGCTACTTTACTGCCACACTCTGTACAAAATGCGTCAGCATTGGGAACTGGCTTCTTTTTGGATTTCGTCTTCTCCCGGGGTTCGATATCCTCGGCCTTCGCCTCTATTACTTCAGCCTCCTCTGCCCCAGAAGATAATAATTTCATTTCTTCATTGTATTGCTCCTCGGTGATTCTCCCTTCGATCAGCGCATTATTGTTGAGAGCGATTGGCGCAAACTGCTTGAACTGGTTGCTATCTAATTTAATTCCATACGTACAGATAGGGCACAAAAGAAGGAAATTTCTTTCATAGGGAAATACAGGGATAAAAAATAGCGTAAACCATACTGAAATTTTATGCAGAATCCAATAATCCTCATTATTGCAATGGTCGCAGTGGTGCTTAAACACTGGACCAAGTTTTTTTCGCATTTGATGTCCCCAACCGAAGATAATCATAAGAACGAAAGTAAGGGCGAATTAGTGCAAGGACTTGCCACAACTCACACAGAATTTGGCAGATGGCTTCGATTTTGTGCCACAGTTTGTGCAAAATGCAGAAGCTGATTTTCCGGTATGCAACTTCTCCTTATTCGCAACTGCTCCTTTCGCATTTACTACAATTGTCCCCGCCATTAAATCATGAACACAACGACGGTCTTCCCTGAAAATGAACAAAACATCTACCAAGCCATAGACTGGAACGAAACTAAGTATGAAATTGAGCACTGAACGAACAAGCACATTTTTCGAAAACCCCCCTACTCGCTGTGTCTCAGCATCAACAATGCGAATTTTTAACCATCTCTTTCCGAGTGATTGACCTTCAACAGTCAGATAATAAGCCTGAATTGCAAACAGGATGAACAAGATAACCCAGAACACCCAATCGCTACTTTGATCATTTGGATCAGCTCCCATGATTGAAATAATTACCAGTGCGATTACAAAAGCAGGAATAATCAGTAATCCATCAATAAATTTTGCAAGCCAACGCGTACCCCTTTCCGCCAACACTTCATTGCCTATTTTTGTCGCAGTTTCGCCCTTTCTCAGTAACAAAACTAAGCCTAATGGTGTGAGTACGACTATGCCAATGACACAGATGAGAGCAATGAAATTGAGGATGGCAGTTATAATAGTCAGTGCAGTGTTGTCAGATACTCCACTTTCAACACTGAACAATCCCACAATCACTCTCAGGAATAGTGTCATCACTAAAAGGCCGAAAGGGGCTAGAATAAACACTAATCCTTTAGTTTTGTTCGAATGTAGGTTTATTGCATCTAACATATAGTAAGAGGAGGGGCGAGCTTTTGGCACGATTGAAAGTCATTATAGCAAGCAATAAGGCAGAAAATAGGCTATTTCTAATTACAGCACTATACAGTCTGCGATTCGAAAGCTAATGGTTGCATCTTCAATAACCCCCTGCACCGTTATCGTTTGTCCTTTGGATAGTTGCGCCAGCTTTCCCACTTGGTTAGGGGCAAGGTAACAGTTCGTGCTGGAATCGAACATAATGGAGTCGTCAAAAATCCTATGTACTACCCCAGTTACATTTACGGTTTTGCCAACGTACTGCTGATTAAAGCGTACTTCGTTGTCGTCGTAAGCTGCATAAAGGGCTGACGCGCTGACATCAACCGCTTGGCTGGGATTGCGTGGGGTAGGAACATACCCCTGTTCTACGGGCTTTGTAGGTACTTGACTTACTTCGTTCGCTGCTTTCATCACGTTTCCGACGACCCATGCACCGCCGACACCAATTACAATCATTATTACGAATGCTGCTGCTTTATTCGCAGGCTGTGGGACATTGCTCATATCGAGGAAGGGGGAACTAATATCGTAAATTGTAGTACTAACCATGGTTAGTAACAAGATTTCCAGCTCAAGGCGATAATGGAATGAATGGTTAAAGCAGATATCCGCATAAAACTCGGCAAACGAATGCGTGCGCTTAGAGCGAAAAAGGGTTATTCTCAGGGCGAACTGGCTAAGAGAGCTGGCCTCAGTCTTCCTTATATACAGATGCTTGAGGGCATCGAGCCAAAGCGCAGGCGAAGCGCGACTATCATAACGCTGGAGAAGCTAAGTAACGGTTTTGGCATATCACTCTCGGAACTACTGGATTTTGATAACTAGAGCTGCAATACGAACAATCTTATAATGCGAATTTACCGCTATTGCTTGCGGCGCATGTGAAAAAACGTCTAAGCAAATTTATTTCCTTAGACGCTACGGTAATACTAAATCAGAGGATTTTCAGTGATTCTACAACCTTCTCAACTCCTCCGTAGGAGTACAGCCCACGATAGACGGGGTTGTTATACATAAAGTGTACGGTGCAAGCAGACCACCGCGTACCCTTGGGAGCTTGGATGCCATCGGCACTAAACTTGTCAGCAATATTCCTGAAAGATAACTTTCTCCCCAGTTTGGGCTTTCGTCGTGCGCGGAAAATCGCGCGGACGACCTCTGCTTCTGCTTCATGGATGCGAAGAACTCCGTTTACAATGCGATAGCCATAGGGCGCACCTCCCCCAGCATATGCTCCTGTCTCCGCCTTTTTCAAACGCCCCTGCCGTAAGCGCGTTGAAATAAGACTGCGCTCGAACTGCGAGATTGCCCCTCGTATTTGACGATACATCGTGCGTGTCGGATCTTTGCTGCACAAATCGGGTTCGTCCACGCTGATAAGACGGATATTCTTCTTTAATAACTCCGCAATCATGGATTCTTGCAGCATCAAGTCGCGCGCCAAGCGGTCGAGGCGGAGAATGATAACAGTTTGTATGTCGGGGTTCTCCGCGAGGAAAACGATTAAACTGCTCCACATTGCGCGGTTACTCTCAGCGCCTGAAACACCCTCCTCCGCGAAGCAACGGAGGATTGCGTAGTCGTTCTGCTCTGCATACTTTGCAACGTGGCTCCGTTGAACATCGAGGCCGTAGGAGCCTTCCCTGTCCATAGAGCATCTACAGTATGAGACTGCTGGCATTGGCATATACATATAAGGAAAGAATTAAAAGGCACGTTTACTGCGCTCCTTCTTCCAGAGCGTTCGATACTCCGCATTCAGCGTTTTCCATTCGTCCATAGCAAAATCGCCCGCTCGTTTCTTCTTAAAACTCGCTTCGCGTTGTCCCTGCCGACTGAGGATGTCCGACTGGTAATACAAATCCTCAGCTTTAGCGCGGATTAACTTTAATCGCTCAAGAAGCCTCCTCATTTCTGAGGACTGTGGGAATACTGGCTTCGACATTGCATGTTGGGTACCAAATGCCGCGGACTTCTGTTCCTTACTGAACGCGGCTACAGAGCGTGTGGTTATTGACTATTTTAACGACTGCCACTATGGACTACAAGTCTTTTTTGGCTTCATGGAGCCATATTTTTAATATTCTGCTCGTACTCCTTTATCATGCGCTTTAGCACTTGGCTTCTCCCTCCTGCAAATTCCAAACTGCGCTTGAACTTGTGCATCGGTATTGGAGTGCCGGCATTCCACTTCCCGTAATCTTCCGCGCTCATGTTACAGCCGTGGAAGTTAATGATGGACTGGATAATGTATGCCTGCGTCTGCATCGCCTCCAAAAATTGCTTCGTGTTCTTGCTGCGCTGGTCATAGCCATACAATGCAACCTCCTCTTGGCAGCGTTCCATTTGTGCAAGTGCAGCTTCGCGGAGGACATGACTAGCGGATTTCACTTCTTCTGGTGTCAGGGGTCTTCCATCAAAATGCTGCCTCAAACAACGCTGCACTTGCCGAATGCTGATATTTCCCCATCCAAAAACACTGCTCAAATTGCAGATGGTGTTTAGGATTTGGCCTGTAGAAAAACCCGCAAGATACAGTCCAACGATGCATGCTCTGCGCTGCGCGACTAGCGATAAGGGGATGCCCAGTCTCCTGCCTGTCTTGTGCGTGGATGACGACATTTGTGAGAGGCGTTTTGGGAGGATATTGGCTTACTTTACTGAACTATTAGGCTACCCCCACCGTATAAATGCGACATTAATTTTGAATGGAACTTAATTCCTTTTCTAATAGTGCGCTGAACGGCAGAGCTGCAATACGCAAACGTTCTGAAACTTCGAACTCATAAGTATTAACATCGTTATCGAGGGCATTATCCATACGCACTTGGTGATTGCGACCAAGGAGGAAGTTGAGCTTACTTTCATGCCTTCGGCCGAATTCCGTATGGTGCATGTGCCAGATTGCGTGCATCAATTGCTCAGCACTCCTTCCGAGCCGAATATGACTTGCAACTCGCTTTGCGTATGACGAGAGATTGGTCATTGGCTCCTGAAGCATGCGACAAAATGCAATGACAACTTGCACTTGCTCATCTAAACCCATGCCTGAGAGCCTGCGCCCTGACCTTAGCAGCCCGTCCATCGTAGCCTCGCTATAAAGTGCGAACTGAGTGCTTTCAGAATTGGCTCTTTCAGGAGCGTCTTCGTTTTTCTTGTCCGTAAGGAGGACGACGGAAGATTGCTCAACTCCATCTCGTTTATCCTCTTTTGTTCTCTCTGTATTGTTATGTTCAGCATCAATGCCTATACCCTCGTGAAGTTCCTGCAAGGAGGTTGCTGCTCCTTGGCCGAGAGAGTCGCTACTTAATTGAGCAGAGGTATCTTCAATTTTGTCTATAGGGTCATAGCAATTTTGTGCAGAGTCACCCTCTTGTTCAAGGGGAATCAAATGTCTTTTGTTCCCACTCATCTTGTCTATTTCCACTCGTATATAACCACACTGTTGTAATTCATTCACGCGTCGGCTGGCAGATGCTTTGGAAATGCCAAGCTTGTCTGCGAAGAAAGCATTGTTCGCCCAGCAGTACCCTTCAAGCTGAGACAGTGACAGTACGCGGATTAACAGTCTGTACGCACCATCGGACAGACGTTTGTCCTCTGCTGCTGAAAACAGAGTCTTCCACTGCATTTTCATTTTGAACTTCTTCTTCATCGTACTTGTGGATGATTTTTGCTTTCTTCTGGAGATGGCAGCTCACAAAGCATTCGCCACGTTCCCGCAGTAAGAACATATTTACCAACGGCCTTCACAAGCAACTTTGCATACGCTTCTATTTCCCCAAAATCTCCATTGCAAAGACAAAGTTCAAAGTGCGTATCCATGGAACGGATTTCGCAGTCTATTTCTGCATCAATCGGTTTCAGCTTTGCTTTTGTAAACATCACCGGCTCTGGTGCAGCTCCCCAGTAAACTGAGTGTGAATACATCAATGGATGCAACGGCTCATCGGTTGTGAACCTCGCATTCAATCGCACTTTATCTTCGACCATTGACCAAGCTCTGGGGTCGAATTGGATGACAATGCGGTTATCAATCACTTCGCCCGAAGGCAACCGCTGACTGAGGATTAGATATTTATCCTGAGATGTGATGTTTGGCATCGGCATAAAAAGGAAGGGAAAGAATTAATAGACATCGGAAAAGAGAGCTTTCTTTACTATGGCCTGTGAAGTCACAAAATCCTGAAGTGCAACCGAGGGACAATTACGAAATTCCTCTTTTAGCTGCTCAGGAGGCACATCCACTCCAATCTGAAAGATTGCACGCTTCCTGTCGTGACGGTCTATTGATACAACACTTCCTCCTCTTAGGAGCGCGTAGGCTGCCAACTGCAAATCGGAGGTTTCAAATTGATACATTGCTAGGGTTGGGGAAATTCCAAAGAATCCAATTTCAAATCTTCCTCTTTAGTTTTTTTAGGCAACGGCTTGAGGCCTGCCAAAGCCAGCAGCACTTGTGCCGCTTGGTTTATAAATAATTCTTCCTGCCCTTGCTGGTCACGCTTCATCGTCATATTTCAGCGTAACGATAAGGCAACCTCATTCACGCAAGGGACAATCGTTTATATCTTCCAATTGTCCCTAATCAGACTCTATGTCTCTACCTAGAATTTCTTTCTTCAAACGTTTCACTCTCGTAAAAAACGTATTCTCATCATGCGTTTTCTCACTGATTTTGAACTCAGCCATTTTTTCTACTTCCCCCTCTCTCAATTTCAATTCCTCTTCGATTTTTGTCTGAACCCAGCCAAGAATTTCCCTATTCGATGTCAGCCTTTCTTCCACTATTGCTCTATAGATTAAGCAATGAATAAGAAATGAATGGCCGTGGCTATTTTTATTGTCTCGGAGCTGAACCTGATGTGTTCTTAGAGCCTCTCTATACCCTTCAATTAAATCCTTTAACTCATCAATTACTTCAAATCGCGCCGTCACACTCTGTCGAACAACTACTGAAAAACTATCGGCATCAATTCCCACTGTTATGCCTTCATGAGAAAAATCGAATATATCCGTATTTATTTCTTCTACGCCTTCCAATCTATACATAAAGTGACCTTCATTGCCAAAATATTTGGCAACGGAAACGGCATGCTCAATTCTTTTCCTTAAGGATAAGTTTTCCTTCAGTTTCTCAGGCATTTGAATCTCACCGTATAATACAAAGTGCATAATGAGCTTTGAGAGGTATTCGGGAAAACCAAACTTTTTCCTAATTTGTTCATCAAAACCCTTTTGAAATTCATGCTTGTTCTCAAGGTCTGATTTGCTACTGAATCCAGTTGTAGCAGGAATATTCCATTTCTCTCTAAATTCGAAGATGCCTTTTTGGATTAGGGGCCGAATAATTATCTCTTCAACGATTGCCCTGTCGGGTTTGGGGAGTTGAGTACCTTCTGAAAAAATATTGTCCCAATTAAAGAAAAGCCGTTTGCCGTTTGCATCTTCCATCTTCATATATTCTCATTCTATCTTTTTTAAAGACCTTATACGATACTTGCGAGAGCTAGGGTATCTGTCAGTCTTTCAGGAGAGCGAAGCCGCTGGATGATGCTTAATTTTCGATTAATGCCCTGCCAATAGTTTATGTCGGCCAAAAGCGTTATAATTTCGTTTGAAGCTGGGAGCCATGTTTTACAAATAAGTAAATTATTGTATAATATATATGTGTTTCAAAACAAATATCTATCTCGTTCTAAGAAGGAATTCCATAGATGGGATACTCCGTACAGATGCAAATCTGGCATCTTTGTCAGAAGCAAAGGTGAGCAGGAGATCGCTAATTTTCTTTTTGAACAGAAAATCCATTTTGATTACGAACCGAAACTCAAGATGGGTTCCAAAGTGATACATCCAGACTTTTATCTAAAAGATAAAGATATCTATATCGAGTTCTTTGGAATGAACACACCTCGTTATCGGATATCTACATGGTGGAAGAAAAGAGAATATCGGAAGAATGGATTGAAGCTCATTCCACTTTCGTTTAAGTCACAGGGAAGTCTTGGCGCTGTAATCAAATTCGCATATGAAAAATTGAAGCAAGAAAAGTTTCCACAAACGAAGTATTTTGATTGGAGTATTCGGAACCGAGCATCCAATTTTCAGCATTATTAAATAGCCTTATAATATAGGCTTAAGAAATAGTGAGTGAGCGGTTGGGGCAAGTCCTGAGTAGGAGAAATATTGCCCTCAGTTCAGAAAACACCCAGTCCGCGGAGCCATAGCATCAACAAGTCCACCGTGCTGCAGCAAAGAGTGTGCAACTACGGTTTTCTCTTTGGACTCCGTTTCATCCCTTCCCGCAAACAGTATCCAAACCCGCACCTCCGCCCGCGTCATTTTGTCACGAAAGTCCCGACACGCATGCGGACATCCGACGACTCAGCGCACATATCTGGGTCGTCGCATATGAGCTTAATGTTGTGTGATGCGGATCGACACCGATGCTGGAGATGCATCGATTTCCGCCGTTCCCCCGATGGGAAACGTAATCATCGGGGTGGTATGGCCGAAATCAACATCAGTAATGATTGGGATATTCTGCAACGCGGGCTTCGTTTTCAAAATGCTATCAAGAAGATCGGCCGTGACGCCGCTTTTCCTTTCGCATCTTCCAAACACGACTGCACGCACTTGCTTGGCAATTGGTTGCTGGAGGAGTGACTGGAGATTGCGATCAATCACGGCTGGATGGTCCTCGGCATCATCCTCAATGAAAAGAATGACATCGCCGCGGATGTTCGGCATGTATTTCGTACCATGCAGCAGATGAAAGGAGCCCAAGTTTCCTCCAATAATTGTGCCGGAAGCTTTGCCATGTTGGAGAGCACGCCATCCTGCGTTCTGGACAATCTCGGGAGAATCCTGGTTCACCGCCCAACGTTCGTCGATGTATGTCGCTGATGGACGGAGAGAGATTTCTTTCTGATGGAAGAGGCACTTCACAAAATGCTCGAGCGTGTAGTCGAACTCTCTCTTCTGCCCGAAGTTGAAAAAGTGAGGACCGGAATAGGTGACGAGTCCTGTTTGTGCATAGATCGCCGTTGCGAGCACTGTGATGTCCGAGTAGCCGCAGAGAATTTTCGGGTGGTTCGCAATGAGGCTGTAGTCAATGGAATCCAGCAGCTGGTTGCTGTTGTACCCACCGATGACGGACAGGACCAGTTGAACCGACGGGTCGGCGAACGCTTCGTGGAGATCTTCAATCCTATGTTGAACGCTTGATGAATCGAAAGCGTCTCGCTCATTCACATGAGAACCAAATGAAACATGCAGTCCGAGTTGCTTCAATCTGTTACATGCAAGACTCTTGAGATCATCATTGAGCCATGACAGCGCTAAGCTCCTTGCAGGAGCAATGATGCGTACACCATCACCGCTTTTCAACTTCTGTGCGAACACAGATGAAAGTATATATGATTTTTAAAGGGAGAAGGAATGTTCCTTGGCTGTCATGAGGAATTTGACAGATAGATACGGATGTTTAAAGAACTTTCTATGTACTATTGCGAACCGGTAGGAAAGGCAAAAAGGAAAATAGAATGAGGAATACATGAATGCAGATCTGCTCCTCCGAGGAGGGTTCATCCGCAAAGAAATGGCAGGCATTTATATAATGCAGATGAATATTCGATAGAATGGGTATACATTCCGAGCATGCGCTCTTACCGGTACCTGGATGTTGTGATGGCGGCTTTCGTGGCGGTGCTCCTCATCAGCAATGTCGCATCATCGGCGAAAATCGTTGACTGGGGCATCGGTATCGTCGGCCTGCGTCTCAGCTTTGATGCGGGTACGCTTCTCTTCCCATTGAGTTACATTTTTGGCGATGTGCTTACGGAAGTGTATGGATACGAAAAGAGCCGGCGCGTGATCTGGACCGGATTTGCGGCATGCATTCTTCTGGCGGTTTGCTTCCGCGTGATTCAGTGGTTGCCGGGTGAAGCCACCTGGCAGGAGTATGCGGGAGACAAAGCATACGGCGCGATTCTGAGCGGGGTGAGTAGCGGGGGTATTGTCATTGCGAGCCTCGCCGCATACTTCGTCGGAGAATTCAGTAATTCTTTCGTCCTCGCGAAGATGAAGGTGTGGATGGAGGGGAGGTACCTCTGGATGCGTACGATCGGTTCCACACTTGTCGGGGAAATGCTGGACACCGTTCTTTTTGTCACAATCGCATCCGTCTTCGGCGTGTTCCCCTGGTCGATTGCATGGAGTCTCATGGTTGCAAATTTCATGTTCAAAGTCGGAATTGAAGTTTTGTGTACGCCCATCACATACCGCATCGTCGGATTTCTCAAACATGCGGAACAGGAAGATCACTTTGATCGCACTACAAATTTCAATCCATTCATTCTTCGTGTGTAAGTATTCTTGCTCATCATGCAGCCCTCTCCGTTACAGAGGGCTGATGGTATCCAAATGTTTGGGTCAGCAGCATGTCTGCATCTTTATTATGGGGGAAGATCGTCCGTAGTGCTGCAAACAGTCGCAGTATGGAGCCACATGCTGGATGCTGTGACGAATGCATGGTACACTCCAAACCCATGAAAGGATTCCACGCAGACATCGAACGGGCGACAGTGGAGAACACGCATTTTCGCAGGGTGCTCTATACGGGAAAGCACAGCCAGCTGGTCCTCATGTGCCTGCAGCCGGGGGAGGAAATCGGCATGGAGACGCATCCGGAGAATGATCAGTTCTTTCGCTTTGAAAGCGGGGAAGGAACGTGCGTGATCGACGGGCAGACGTACGCGGTCCGTGACGGCTCGGCGATCGTCATTCCGGCCGGAGCGCAGCACAACATCATCAATACATCCGTAACGGAACAACTGAAACTCTACACGATCTATGCGCCGCCGCATCACAAAGACGCTATCGTGCGCGCGACCAAAGAAGAAGCGGAAGCGCATGACGCAGAATTCGACGGAGTGACGACGGAGTGAACTTCGGTACTGTTCCGTGCCTTTCGATCATCCGGTTTTCCCCATACTCCACGGTACTATCAAACCGAAGATGGCATATCCGATCGACATCTGCCATCATCCAAACAACTGCTCATGTGTGCCTGTCGCATGGAAGGTAACCACCTCTCTGTCGGATGTATCCTGACTGATTTCATACAGCAACACCCAATCCCCTTCTATATGACAGTCCCGCAAATGTAACCAGGCACCCTGTAATGCATGATCGCGATATTTCCTCGGCAGAGACGATCCGTCTGCAAGCAATTCCATGATCACATGCAATTTGCGCATATCCTTTCCTGAATGCTTCCATTTGGTGTAATCCTTCCGAAAGCGCTTGGTAGTGCATGTGATGCGCATGCGTCAGAGTGAATGGAGTGAATCCATGAGCGCCGCTTTATCCGTGAACCTCTCGATTCCCCTGCCCCTTTTGGCATCCTGCAAATCTCTGCGCAACTTGGCATTGGGAATCTCCGACGGCTGCACGGGGGTCGGCGTAAACGGCAAACCGCCGCGGCGCTTCACTTCAGTATAGAAAAGAAGGATGGCTTGAGACGGCTTGATGCCCTGCGTCTGCAGGATCATTTCCGCATCCTTACGGAGCATCGGATCAATGCGTTGCTGTAGACGGGCGGAGGGCATGGTCGGATAAGAAAGATACAAATGTACTCCAATTGTATTCTATCCAGATCATCCGATCAAGTGGCGAATATCCTGAAAAGAGACAGAAGTATTCCCATCGTCATGGAAACTGCGCTTATTGGCATGATTGCGTTTACTAGGAAAGAGGAAATCCCCCATTTTTCTTAATCATTGCATCGATCTCCTGCTGGACGCGCGTTATGTGCACCGGAATCACTGTTAGGCGTGTGGTGCGGGAGGGCGTTGAAAGGCTTGTTAGGATGGAACATATAATGAATGAGATTCATTGAATTAGGTAGTTGATGCTTTAAGTACCATTTCCCGCTCCTCAGGCGTGAGCTTGTAGAGGTCAAAGACCATTTCATCAATGGATGAATCAAGCCTATCAATCTCAATCCTAATACTGCCGATTTCTTTTTTCTGCTTCTCAAAAAATTCCATCAATTCAGCTTTCTTTTCAAGACCTAGATTCTTAATTTTCAATAAACCAAAGAACTCATCAAACTCAAGATTGTAAAATTCATCCGCTTTTCTGCTCATCCTCTCAATTCCAAATTCTTGTTTAATCAATCCAATGAATCTTTGTGTCTGTTCCGATAATTGCGCTGTGTAAGTTTCAATCTTCTTGGCACAATCAAGCCACGACTTTGTTTCATCGGGCAAACGAATCGGGAATTCCTTTAAATCCCGCAAAATTAGTTTCGGAAACATTTTTCTGTTGGATTTTGGAGTTGAATAAATAAAATAGTAAGACATCAATGCACTATTAAGGATCAACAATAAGACATGTAGGTTTTCCTTGGAATCTGTCCTACTAAGGACATTAATAATGCTGAGATTATTCAAATATGTGTCGTCGGTATAGGTGCAAACCAAAGAACGAGGATGCTTTCCTGTAATTTCACGAATCAAAATTCTTGGCCTAACGAATACCTCAAATTTTCGTGGCTCGGCGAGATGTTCACCATATCTGAGAAAATAACTTTCACCATAAACGGTGTTCCTGCCTATGTCTTTCCCGTCTAGGTAAGGATAGGTATTTTCGTCAATTTTGTGGTCACAATCAAATGGACGATTCTCAACATCCTCTTTTGTCTGCTTAGGATTTCCCTTTCCCGCTTGGTATGCTTTAAGGCCTGTACTAACGAAAAAATCCTGCTCAAGAGGCAATGCTCCTTTCTTCATCTTCATCAAAATGTCAGAACTGTCTTCTGTTGAAGCAACTTGGAACCGACATTGATCGTCATCCTTCCATGTTGAGCAATTAATGAATTTGTAATTTTCCGTAGCTAATTCCTCAGGCTTATGCACATCCAAGACCTTACATTTTTTGCCAATTATTCCTTTTTTAAAAATTGCGATGATAGTTTCTACATTTACCCCTTCAAAAGAAGTGCCGAAGAGCTGGACAATGTATTGAGGAGCCGAATGCTCCAATAAATATTTTCTCAGTTTTGAAATTGAAGAAATTTTCAGCAATGAATTGGGTACGATAAATCCTAGCCTTCCCTCGTTATGTAACAACTTCATGGATTGTTCCATGAAAAGGACGAACGTATTGACCTGATATTCAGATGTTTGAAAGTTTTTGTAGTAATACTCTTTTTCGGCTTCGCTTATTTTCTCTCGCGCATACACATAGGGCGGATTTCCAACAATCACATCAAAACCGCCTTTGTTGAAAATGTCCTCAAATTCCTTCTTCCAAGAAAACGCCTTCGTCCCTGCTACGGCCTCATCTTCAATCAGGCTATTCCCACACTTGATATTGTCCTTCAGCGTTACCAACTTCTCGCCCTTGTGCGCTGTCTTGAGCCACAAAGATAGCTTCGTAATTTCCACGCTTTCCTGATTCAAGTCCACGCCATAGATATTATTTTGCAATAACCCTTTTATCATTTCTTCTAATCCAAAAAGATCCGACTGTATGCCCTGCAAATCAACAAGAAGGCTTGCTACGCGCTTATTCTCTGCAAGAAGGTAATCAAGCACTTTCACCAAAAACGCACCGCTTCCACATGCGGGATCAAGCACCTTCACGTTATGCAAAAAATCTTGATACTCGGTGTATGCCTTTATTGCCCGTTTATTATAGTTCTTTTCTTCAATGTCTTCCTTGAGTCCATTCTTCTCAAGGATTTTCCGTTCATGCTCCTGCAAATATGCACCGAGAGTGTTCTTCACGATGTAATCCACGATGTAATCAGGCGTGTAGAAAATGCCGTCCTTCTTCCGCTTGGAAATAGCCTGATCCATTTCTTCGGTAGTCGCAACATTCTTCAATTCCTCAATGTCGCTGATGGACTGCTCAAAGATATGGCCAAGGATATTGACGCTCAAATCTTCCGCGAAATCGTACTTCCCGAAGTCTGTAAACTTCTTACAAATTGCGTCCTCAATTTTAAAGGCGTTAAGGATAACATCTTCCTTGAAGAGTTCGCCGTTGTAGCCGTTCGGTATACCGAGCTTGTCGCTTCCTTTGTCTATAGCCGTAAAGAAGCCCTTGAGAATGTCCCATACTGGAATGGTCAGCCCCAATTTTTCCGTATGAAAGATCACTTCTTGCAGCTTGTTCTCAGGGAGCAGTCCCAAGTCTTCACAGAAACAAGTGAAGACAATCCTATCAATGACCTTTTGCGCCTTCTCAACGGCAAGAGGGAACGTTTCACGCTTGATCGCATTATGCTCAACGATGTTACGAATCAGCTCTTGGCGCAGTTTGCGATATTCCTTGTAAAATGCCTTACTGATTTCTTCTTCTTCAATGCGGATTGTGGAGAGAATTCTTTCGGTGTTCGTTATGCCCTGCTTCGTGACAAAGTTCTCGGCATTCAAGAGGAAGTAGAACTTCTTGAAGACAAAGTAATCGTCCTCTTCGCTCACAAGCTCTGCCAGAGTGAACCGCTCATAGTCCAATTGATTGTCCTTCAGAAGGCGCAGCTCAAAGAAGTTTGTGGCAATGACAAAAGAACAATCTTTGAACTGAGGCTTATACTTGAACGCCTGTTGAATAGGGCTAAGGTTCCCTTCTCGTTGCTGTGACTTATCAAGGGGTGTGTTCACGTCCTTGATTTCCACGACTGCCGCCACACGCTTGGTGTCATGAGAAAAGTAGCCGAGGATCGCATCAGGTTTTTGACCTCCGGTTTCGGTAGCCGCCTTGGGGTCAATCGTATAGACCTCGTTTGGGAATGCTTTGTACCCGAGGACTTCCACGAAAAAGCTCTGATTGAAAGCTTGTTCGCACTGAGTTTCCGTTTTCTTTTTCAAACTTCCATTATTGTACGATTCATACCAACTCTTCACAATTTCCATCTTTTTTGCAAATTCAGGCACAGGATACTCCCGAAGTTCTGCTCGAAGTGTTTTATTCTTGAACAGCTGTGCCATACGCTGAAATCTATCGGAATTATTCACATAAAGGAATAGGAATCAGCCGTCTTCCCTCGCCTGTACGTCTCAAATCTTCTAAACATGCTGCACCATCCCGCCCCTCTCCCATCCAACCCCACATCCGTCTCCCACACTGTTGCGCATTCCCCCGCACCGGTAGACTATCCCTTCCATGCACCCCGTTCCGCCCATGCACGGCGAAGAGTTGGACGCCATCCTGAAGGCGGTCACCACGAAAGATCGCAAAACATTCACTCGCATGTTGAATGATTTTGAAGAAAAGTACGATGTGAAGTACGGGGCGATGGATCCGCAGGCGGCGGCCGTCATTTTCCAAAGCTGCCACATGATTGTGGAAAATCCACAGTCCACTCCTGAACATATAGAGAGTGCGCTGCGCATGATGCGCGTCATTCTCAATACGAAAGCATGCATGCAACATCACATGTCCGATGTGTTTGATCTGTGCATGCGCTTTCTGGATCATCCGGACGGCAACGTGCGCAATGCGATCGTGCATCTTCTGGATCGGTACAAATTCGGCATAACGCTGCTATTCCCTGAGAGAATTTCTACCGAAGACAATCCATATGAAAGATTGTTTTTGGATCAGTATCTGCGGATGATCGATCTGGAAACGTCGTTCCTCTCGCGCCATCCCGCCATCGCGCGTGCCGAGAGCAGAAGGAAACATCTGCCCATGTCCACCGATACCAAAGATCCGATCCTCAAGACGATTCGCAGAGCCATCGAACTATTCGGCATGGGATTGCTCATTGAGCAACTGGCGGAAAAATATCATGTATCATTGCCCTATTCTTTCAATATGGATCTCACGGATACGTTCCCCTCCCCCGCTCAAACTATTATGGAAAAACCCGCCGCCCTCTACCAATTGAAAATCCAGGCAAAGGACATCCGCCCGAGCATCTACCGCACGATCGTGGTGCCGGACACCGCGACGTTCTACGATCTGCACGTGTACATTCAGGATGTATTTGCGTTGAGCGATTATCACTTGTTCAGTTTCGAAGTGCCGATTCCAGGTTCCGCACGACCGTCCTTCATCGAAGCGCCGTACGGAGATCCTGACCCGTGGGATGATACGGGGAGACAAGCAACGGACACGAAGTTGAAGGAGGTACTCAACCCACTGAGAAAGCGATGCGGCTACTGGTACGATTTCGGCGATGATTGGAAATTTTCCATTGAACTGCAAAAGATACTGCCGACCGATGTCATTGATCCCAAGAGACTGCCACACTTACTGAAGGCGAAAGGTCCGAACCTATTGGAAGACTGCAGAGGCAATTGGGGATTTGCGGATCTCCTGGATATGTACGATGCGCTGCGAGCAAAGAAGAAATGGACGAAGGAACAGAGGGAAGAATTGGAATGGAGAGGATTCGACAGTGCGGAAGACTTCCGCGCCACCATGGAGGAACTGCACGATCCGCAGTGGGAAGAATTCTCATTTACAAACCCGCAACGGCGTTTGCGGGAAATCAACGCGGCGAACGAACGATGATTCACGCGTGATGCTGCATCTTCCTCCGCGTCGACCACCCGATGGTGCGCAAGGTGCGCAGAATGTCGGTATGTTCTTCCTCCTGTAGCATCTCCCTGCCATACCGTTGCGTCTGCTCTTTCGTGGAATAGGGAACGGTGGCGGACAAATATGCAGACAGGAGACGACCGAACACCGACGGCTTTCCTTCCCTGACCCCATCGGCCCGATGCATCCGCCGGATGGATGACGATGTGCGTGCATCCTCTGTTCCATGAGAAGAATGTTCCTGCCTTGCCCTTGTAGCAGAAGAGTGCGTGTCCGAATGATTCCTGCGCAGGAACACAGGTGCCATCGCCATGAACGCACGTTGGAATCGTGATTCCTCTCGCCGTTCTTCTTGATGGGAACGATGTGCGTCCGTACCAACCGATGACGGCGACGCGTCGCGCGCACCTTTGGCGGCACCGTTCGCACGTTCTTTCGTGCGCTGAGAATCGGCGGAACGTTCCTTGATGCGCTCACGCGCTACTCGCACAACTCGACGGAGCGTCCGAAAAGGCGACAGCACCGCATGCAGCGTTCGGCGCAGCACACGAGTGAGGTAAGACAGGAATCGTCTCACACGATGCATCATCTTTCTCCCCGCGATCAACAGAGCTTCGAGGAAACGCGATGCGTTCCTGCATGCATGCCAAGCCTTCTTCACCAATGCATGGAACCAACGCAGCAGACTGCGCAAAAACGTGCGAAGCACGGAGAGCAGTTCTTCCGTGAGACGCATCAGAGCGGGAAGAAGTTTCAACAGCATTTTGCTGAGCAAAAGTATCAATCCGCCCACGAAGAGGAGGGGCGCCAGCAGCAGAGCGATCAATACGCCCAGTCCGCCCCGGCCGCCGGATCCCGATTGCTTCTTGCCGTTATTCTCCTCCATGGACCAGGAAAATACCCAGAAGAGGAAGAAGAGGATGACGAAGGTGAAGACAATGTTCATGATTAATATAATATAATATATTTTTTATATGTCAATATCGTCAGATTGTCCAATACGACTATTTTTCATGATCCGTTGAACAATCCATCCGTCGTATGATGCTTTGGAGGATTGCCTCTCGTTCTCCGAAGTTTTCTGTTGCGACATGAGGAGGAGCCTGCCACACTTTTTTCATGACACTGCCGCGTTTGATTCCCGCCGTGCTGTGGACGTCCATTCTCTGGATCGGCACGACCGTACCGATCACGCTTGCGCAAGACGCATCACCGCGCATCGCCCCGCCCGGCTTTCGGGAACTTAGGCACGAACCCGGCGTGACGATGTGGCGGAAGGGAAAGGAGTACGTGCAAGTCATCTCACCGCATCGTGGCGCGACCTTGCACATGTTGCACGGCAAGGTGATTCCTTCCGAAGGGCAGGGAACGAATTTTGAGCGACGCGACCTGCGGGACTGGTGGACGGAGTGGAAACGAGGAGAGCCGATGGCACTGACGCTGCTCAACGGGCAATTCTTCAACATGGCTGACTCTGCCAAATCGCCACTGGCTTTCTCCGCCAAGATCGACGGCATCGTCTATGCGGGATACGGGGACGAGGTTGAGTATAACGGACGCAAGATGCTGCTGCGCATCGCAGAGAGGCGTGCGACGGTGGAACCCTACGATGACGACGCCGGCAGTCTGTACGCGCTGCCCGAAGCAAACGTCATCGTGGGATTGCGGCCGGATGTGAGCAAATCGGGCGGTGTGCGCCGCGGCAGAACCTTCGCGGGAACGATGCCCAACGGCAACCTCCTGCTCTTCTCCTCCCCCGCCGCGAGCCAGCGCTACGCCGAGCGAATCCTCATCGCCTTCGGCGCGGACCGCGAGCGCATCATGATGCTCGATGGCGGCGGTTCCGCACAGTTGATCCACGATGGCACGCTCCTCATCCCCGCACGGACAAACAGCACAACCGTCCTGCGCACGGTCCCGCTGGCCATCGGGGTGACGCGGGGACGATGACGCCCCCCCCCCCCCCCCCCCCCCCCCCCCCCCCCCCCCCCCCCCCCCCCCACCCCCCCCCCCGCCCCCCCCCGGGGGGGGGCCCCCCGGGAGGGGGGGGCGGGCCGCGGGGGGGGGGGCTACAAACCGCCCCGCGGGGGGCCCCCCCCCGGCGACCACCGCGGGCACAACCC
>Ga0116143_10000072_pt1 | contig 128497 bp, 94 predicted proteins | sample AD_UKC034_MetaG_FD_89745 | JGI IMG/M metagenome (GOLD analysis project Ga0116143, IMG submission 89745) | Active sludge microbial communities of municipal wastewater-treating anaerobic digesters from USA - AD_UKC034_MetaG | ecosystem: Engineered > Bioreactor > Anaerobic > Digestate | place... | reverse complement strand
TGATAGCTCCTTGTCTTCAAACACCGCAGATTTTTGGGTGCTTGAAATCGATCGCCTAGGGAATATTATTTGGCAAAAGACTTATGGAGGTTATGCTAATGAGGATGAATTTTGTGACATTTCCAGGACGGCAGATTGTGGCTACCTCTTGTCAGGAACATCGTATTCACATATTGGTGGAGATAAATCAGAAGAAAATTTAGGAAATGAGCAATCATGGTTTATTAAAATTGATTCAGTTGGTAACAGAGTATGGGATAAAACACTAAGGACCAACATTGGATTGGGTGATAATGAAAATGGATTTGCTATTCAGATGAGTGATTTCTCATATGTAATGGGAAACTACACAGGTGGACCAAGTGGTGGTGATAAAACACAGGATTCACAAGGCGGAGCGGATTACTGGATTTCCAAATATGTAGATATTAATTTTATAAAGTGTGTTGAAACAAATGGAGGTGATACGCTTCCAATAGTTGACGAATTGTTAATATTTCCAAATCCGGTTCTTTCAGAATTGACTGTAAAACTTACAAGCGTAAAATTAAATTCAATTTCACTTAACATCTATGATGTTTTAGGTCAAGTTGTTTATCGATTTTCAGATGTTAATTTGAGCAAATCGTTTACAAAGGTCATAGACCTAAGCGCATTGGCTAATGGTATATATTTTCTTGTTATAAAAGTTAATGATGATCAGTTTATAAAAAAGATTTTAAAGCAATAAGGTAAAATTAAGCAGCAACATCATTCTTTAATAAACCTCCATCGCTTGCTATTATCAATCTCGATCAGATACATTCCCGGAACCAAATTTTTTAAAGAAATACTTTCTTTTACATTTGATGTTGTTTTTTGAATCAAAAGGTTTCCAAGAAGATCATATACTTTTATTTCATAATGTGATTTCATTCCCTGAATTGACAAGAACTCACCAGCGGGGTTTGGGAATATAATTGGGTTTGATTCTTTTTCAAGTCCTGAAATGCCGGTGTTAAAATCAAGCATGATATCATCAATACCAAGTAAGGAAGTCAGGTCTGTTGCAAAGCTTTTGAAGCAAACATAATAAGTTCCGGATTGTGAAATGTTAAATGGTGCAAAGATTTGATGATAGCTTGTGTCTATCGGAATTTGTGGTGAAGATATCAGTGATGATCCTAATAGATCCGGTGTTGAATTAATGTATACTTCTAATGAATATGGATTCTGGGAACTATACCCTTTCATCCAATATGACATTAAATAATCTGTCGAAGCATTCAAATCGATACAGGGCGTCCAGAGTTGGTTGTGAGGAACAAGAGTATATGCTGGCCAAAAGACATATGTTTTGTCTCCGCTATGCGGGGAATAAGGAACAATTTCACCTGAATATCCATCAGCATCCAGATCATAACTGTACCAACCGGTGAAAATTTCATGATCTTCAAATCCCATGGACCATGGTACGGTCAGATGTTCAATAGAAACGACTTCACAAGATGTGCTGTCATTAAACGCATGTGCATCTCCGGAAACGTTAACTGATACATGGAGATTATATATTCCCGGTATGCTCAAGTCTGCAGTTGTTTGAAATGTATAATGAAGTGTATCACCCGGATGCAAGGTGTCAGCAATAATTTCTGAAACAGGGATTGCTCCGTTTACTGAATAGCTTACCGGGAAATTATAAAAATCATATTCACCTAAATTGGCGATCCTGATTTTTACATTCTCTGAGTCACTTAATGTGCAACTTTGGTCAATTGAATCCAAAATGATGCTTGCTTCGATCGGTGATGGCTCATATAGTTTCAAAAGCCACATATCATACGATCCATGATTCCCACTAACATCTCCACTATTATGGCTGGAAGAACCAAACATGACCCATCGGTCAGTTTCTGTTTGGATAATCCCGCCATTCTGATCTGAATCATAGCCGCCATAACATTGGCTCCATATTATTTGACCTGTGTAGTCAAGTTTAACAAGAAAGTGGTCTTCCCCGCCATGATTATTGGTCACATCTCCATCAAAAGAACCGACAGTCCCGCTTATCAAATATGTTGAATCCTCTAATACAATAACAGAAGATCCTTCATCCCAAAATATTCCACCCAAACATTTTTCCCATTCAAGGTTACCAAGTTTGTCCGTCTTCACTACCCAGATATCCCCAAAAATTGAATCATGATTTGAACTAACCTGGCCATCAATTGACTTGGTTTTTCCTACCATGATAAATCCACTGTCCGGAGTTTGCTGCAATGCGAAACCTTCATCAATATCAGAGCCCCCATAGCATTTAGCCCAAAGAAAATCTCCACTTGAAGAAATTTTTCCTAAAACAAAATCCATAAACCCGTGAAAACCACTGCCGTTAAAATGTATATCTGACGACTCGGTAACTCCAAGGAAAGCATATCCACCATCAAGGGTTTGAACAATAGAATGACCATAATCTGCGTTTGTTCCTCCATAAGCCCTGTTCCACAGCATGTTTCCCAGACTATCAAATTTTAAAACCCAGATGTCACTCGAAATAGAGGATGGAACCTGGGCAAAAATCAAATCGTGATCTATAGAATTTGAAGAGCCACAAAACATGTAATTTCCGTCATTTGTAGAAATTATATCGTATGCTTCATCAAAGGCTGATCCACCAAAGCATTTTTGCCAAACTAAGTTTCCTAAAGAGTCAAGCATTAACACCCAGGCATCATCATATCCTATGAGACCGGATACATCACCATCATCAGATCTTGTATAACCACAGGCAATGCTTGCACCATTTGTGGCAGGTGTTATACTATGGCAATAATCATATTGATATCCTCCAAAACAATTTTTCCATACTATATTACCAATGCTGTCTGTGTTTATGATCCAAAAATCAGGACAAACATTAGAGTTAGAACATAATCCCGAATGAGATCCTGTAACTTGCCCATCCGAAGAAAATGTTGTACCCGCAAGAGTAAATCCCCCATTTGAATTTTGAATTGCTTTACTACCTCTATCATATTCTGAACCTCCATAACTTCTTTGAAATTCTATTAACGGTTGTGCATGAGAATTAAAAAAAATGCAAGTCAGGCAGGCAAAGAAAATCGAAAATAAGCTTAATGAAGAAATTTTTAAATTCATGTGATTGGATTTTATCAATTCATGTGATGATCAATTTTTCTGAAATAATAATTTTCGCATCGACCGGATGATTGTCTAATAATTTATTTTTTTTCAAAACCCTTCCTGATGATAAATTCTTTCCTTCTGATTCCACCTTGTAAAAATACATTCCTGCTTTCCAATTATGAGTGTCAAAGGTAAAAAGAGGAGTGGAGCTGATCCCGGTTTTGTATATAAATTTTCCTTCAGTGTTGTAAAAAGTAATGTTTGTGTTAAGATTCCAATTTTGATTTTCGGTCCGGATGAAAAGTAGATCGGTAAAAGGATTTGGAAATAATACAGATTCTTCAATTGTTCTTTCAGGCAGATGTGTTGATAGAACAGGAAGGTCGGCCGTCCAGACACCTCTTCCCCAGCTGAAAATAAAAAGTTTCTTGTCTCTTTGTCTTAGTCTTAATTGAGAGATCAGAACATAGGGAAAGTTCTCTTCCAAAGTCCAGTTGACGCCTCCATCTGTACTTACAAATAGCCCATGATCGCTTCCTGCCATGATAAAATCAGGATCATCAGGATGAACCTGTATACATGTAGGACGGACAAAAGCAGGAAGATTACCTGAAATATCCGACCAGATTGGGTTTGGATCAAAGACGTTTGTACAACGCACTATTTTCCTGCTTGCTGTCTGAAAAGTGGCATACATGATACTGTCGTTACCCGGGAGAATGAAAACATTCCTTATGCTATCTGTCATTGCCAGAGGAAATTCATTTCCGGGTGGCGTACTTGCTGCATTCGGTTTTATCCAGATAGTGTCATCAAGCACGAGACAGGCGACCGGATCTGAAGAGCTCCCAATAGCGAGACTTACAGTTGGATCGGAGGAAAAGCCTAACTGATTAGTGCTCTTTTCCCAGTTATCACCGCGATCAAGTGATCTCCATAGCCATTTATGAGTTGGAAAATACAATTGATCTCCATCAGTTTGGTTCATTTCGAATGGATGAATAAACATTACTCCATCATCCGCTTCAAAGTCATGATTTGTATCTAGTTGATTGAGGATGGAATTAGCCCCTGATAAATTATAAATATCATCATATCTTGTTAGTCTGGCATTTTGATTTGTGATGTAAGCAACTTGTGTATCCTGCTTATGAATGAAACAATAAGTGCCATCTCCTCCTGAAACCGAAAAGGTTGAAAGTCCAACATTTCGTTGTACACCATAATCATTCCTCCCTGTTATAATTCCATTTCCTGAGTAGTAATAATCTCCTGCATGATTCAATGAGGTATACATGTTATTTCTCTTAGCGGTAAAGGTTGTTTGAGGTGGCTGCCTTACATCAAGGAATGAAACATCATGATCATTTGTGACTATAAGTTTATTTGAGTCGAAAGGACTAAAAAATATTTGGTGATAATCAGGTCCGCTGATACCTGTAAATTTTTGAAAAGAATTTCCTCCATCATCACTGAATGCAAGAGAAACGTCTCCGACAACAATATAATCCGGGTTGTCCGGTTTCACCCCGATAGCACCGAAAAGAACCGACCAGCCGGTTGATAATGTCGAAAGATCAAAAGTTTTATTCCATGTCATTCCGCCATCAATACTTTTGTAAATGCTTTTGTCACTGCCTGCCACAAGGTATGCGTACACAACATCCGGGAAGTCACGACAAGATCCCATAAATATTCGGGAAATGTTCCTGCCTGCAGGAAGATTGAATGGGTTGCTGATTAGCATATATGTTCCGCTATCACCGCTGCTTGAATAATAAAGATCATTCAAACTCGAAAAAAGAACGGCTCCATTTGGAAATACGATCAACTCTTTTACAGTGAACGGACTGTTAAAAATAAATAGAGGTTCAAACGTATTTCCGCCGTCAATACTTCTGAAAACTTGTTCCCGGTACCAGGGTATCCCGGAAGCAGCCTGTTCTCTGCTATAGCCATAAATGGTATTTGAATCTGACTGGGAACAAATAATTTTTTTTGTTCCGGATGGATTAAAATTGCCGTTAGCTAGTGTATGGAATGTAATACCCCCGTCTGTAGATCTCAGAATATCAGGTATAGGCAGACCTGTACTGTCACTTAGCCTTGCACTGCTGCAATAATAGAAAACATTATGGTTAAAATAACTTTGTGCAAGCCGGTATACATCTGTAGTGATCATGTGGTCATTCAGTGCTTGCCAATTGTCACCGTTGTCATTACTTGTCCACACTCCACCATCTGATGAGCCTGCCAGCCAATGAGTGCTGTCTGAAAAATCAATGAGTGCACAATAAGTCCTGCCGGAACTGTTGGATACATTACCGGTGATACTGTAGTTTAACAAGTGATTTGATACAGGGAAATGTGTCAACGCGTTGCTGCCTGCAGCCAGAGCTTCCATTTGACCTGACTCATACTTGTCTTCATATTCTGCAATCCTCCTGCATGAAAAAGAAATCAAAAGATAAACCAAAATAAGTAGACTGAAACGCATGTGCTTCTCTAAAGGTTTGAAAAAACGCTAAGCACAAAATAAGAAATCTAAAGCTATAAACGGAAGAAAAATATTTTAGAATGAAACCTGCACTATGCTCATTTTAGCCTTGTCTTTGAAACTTTTTCAATAATTAGCTGAACTTAGAACTTAGAGCTTTCTTGGAAAAACCAACACTAACCGGTCTACAAAGAACCGCTAATCGCATCAAGCAGTTTGATCTCTCCGCTCTGCAGAATGTTGTCTGCAAGGTTAAGCGATATGTCATTCCTCAAATCGGGGTTATTTTCAAATTTAATCGAAGAAATTCATAATGGGAATATTTAATACCTTAGTAAAGCTTTTCTTGACGTAATTTCCAAAGAATCTTACGAGAATTACAAACTAAGTGCCTAATCCTATTAATCCATTTCAAACCTCAATGAAACACATCCTGGCATTTATTCTTTTAACAGCTTCTTCATTTAGTTTAGTGAATGCACAAGGCTGGCAGTGGGCGAAGCAAGCAGGGAGGATTCAGAAGTTGTTTCTATTTGTTGTACTAAGCCTGCAGAATCAAGCATCGAATGCTCAGTCATGGCAGTCACTTGGAACCGGAGTTGATTTCAGTGTATATGCTTTAGAAGTTGACACTCTACAGGATGAATTATATGTAGGAGGTTGGTTTACCACTGCGGGAGGTATTTCATGTAATGGGATAGCCAAGTGGGATGGAACAGACTGGTATTCACTGAATGGAGGTACGAATAGCGGTGGATTCATCTTGACAATCTTTTATTTTAATAATGAAATTTATGTAGGTGGTAGATTTGATAGCATCGGAGGAGTTGCTGCAAAAAACATTGCGAAATGGAATTATACTACATGGCAAGCATTAGGAGATGGATTAAATGGAGATGTGCATTCAATCTCCTCTTTCAATGGACAAATTTATGCAGGTGGAAGTTTTGATAGTACAGGAAGTCAACCTTTAAACCATATCGGGAGATGGAATGGAATTTCGTGGGATTCTTTATCATCCGGAGTGGGTGGTTCCATATATGGGATGCTTAGTTTTGGAAACAACCTAATTGTAGGCGGTAATTTTAACAGAGCAGGCACGATCAGCTCTGCAGGTAGTATTGCACAATGGAATGGAACCAGTTGGAACACCATGGGAATCGGTTTTAATAATAATGTATTCAATTTTTATAACTTTAATTCTGAATTGTATGTATGTGGCAGGTTTACATCTTCTTCACCTCCTATTTCTAAGTATATTGCAAAGTGGGATGGGAGTACCTGGCATAATGTTTCTTATCCGAACACTCTAGGGTCACTTGATCCCAGGATTGATGACTTGATTGAATTCAATGGACAACTTCATATCATAGGTAACTTCACATCTCCTAGATGTGTCGCCAGGTACGATGGAACTATTATTGATTCACTAGAACATGGATTGTCAGGGGCAGGCAGTTGTTTTCAAATCTTTCGAGGGGAATTAATTGTAGGAGGAATTTTTAATTTTGCAGGATTTAATGTGCCAAATACAAACTCTCTTGCTCGTTGGGTATTAAACACAGATATTTCAGAACAAGAAAAGGATCAACAAATACTTTACATTCATTCTGCAGGCAATTCACAAATAATTAGAATTCCTTTTATCAATAATAAAGCCATATCTCGGCTCGAAATATTTGATTGTCAAGGCAAACTAGTCAAAGAAATTTTATTAAAAGGAGACAACAATATTGATTTGAGCGATATCTCACAAGGCATTTATATCTATCGGGTCAAGAATAATAATGGACCTGCTTCAACAGGAAAAGTATTGGTTTATTAAATATGGAATCAATAAAAAAAAATGTACCCGCATGGTGAATGTTGTGGGCAAACCTAAGTGATAGCTCATTCCCCCAGGCGAAGGAGAACTTGGAAAATTATAATTACAGAATAATTCATTCCTCTTTAAAAGAGAAGTTTAGAACTCCGACTTAAATACATTGAAACTTACAAAGACCCACTAATCGCATCCAGCAACTTAATCTCTCCACTTTCGATATTCTGAGATTTTTGAAAAAAGTGTTTTTTGTAAACAAGTCCGCGGATAGTGACCTTGGTATTGTGATTCTCCATCTCTTCCACAACAAGATCAACCTTCAAAGCTTGTCTGCCAAAAGAAAATGCAGATTCAGCGCTGATGCTACCATCTTGTTCATCCATACTAATTATGCGCATACCCAGACGCGCAAGCGTACCATGTGTTCTGCGGAAGACTTTTTCGAAAGGATATTGAAAGATAGAGGTTCTCATATTCTTGCTTTGGTTTTTAGTGGTTAGGTATTCTAATTTTACCACATCTTCGGCGGATAGTTCATTCTCTAATCAGTTTATGGCACATTGTAAGAATTTCGGGAAATTGGATCGAAAATCCAATCGAAATTCTCAGTAATTTTATAAGCAAGCTCCCAATGCCTAAATTTAGGTCTAATTCAGCTCCATAAAGACAAAGATAAAATGTAAGATGCCGGATAAATGCTCATGATATAAGAGTTTCACACATGACTATGTTCACGGATTTTAGAAATATTACAGAAATGAACAGGCCCTTTTCGGATTTTACAATCAAATTTCTTATCCATTTATAACCTCATAATTAATTGATAGATAGATCTCATCACATCATGAAAATAAAATTTAAGCTTCTCATCGGACTCTTTTGTCTATTCGGGCTGCAAAATTCTTATGCTCAGCATAGTGCGGGAATGAATCTTGGGCTTCATTTAAAAGTTTCCGAAAATCCTGAATCAAGTGAATTGATATGGGTTCTTGTGAAGGGAAACCCAACATGCATAGCAGAACAAACCGGATTGGCAGGAGGTCAAGTCATTACTGCAGCCGGAGATATTTCTTCTATACGCATACCTTTGAATTCACTTGTAAGTTTGTTGCATAATACCTGTGTCGAGAGAATTGAAGCTTACAAGGAGAACGTCAAAGTTTTAAACGATACCATGCGTCTGCTCACTCGAGTTGATGAAGTTCATCAAGGGCAGACTCCATTGCTTCAACCCTACAAAGGTGCTAATGTAATCATAGGATACATCGACTCAGGTCTTGATTTTCGTCATCCGGATTTTCAGGATAGTCTTGGTAATACAAGAGTGAAGTGGCTGTGGGATATGACTAAGCCCATAGCTGCAAATACACCAATGCCTTATGGTTATGGACAGGAATGGAGTGCAGCAGATATTGATAATGGCCTTGCTAATGCTCACACGGCAGAAGATGAATTTGGACATGGTACTTATGTAGCGGGAATAGGTTCGGGTAATGGTCGGGCTGTTGGACATTTTCAGGGAGTTGCTCCCGAGTCGGACATCATGGTTGTTTCTTTTGATTTTGCAGCTGCAGATACAGTTTCAAGAATTGTGCATGCCATCGATTATCTTTTCGCAAAGGCAAATGTTCTTGGCAAGCCATGCGTCATCAATGCATCGTTAGGCGATTATTATGGATCACACGACGGGAAAGATCTTCAGTCACAATTTATCAGTAATTTAATAACTGCTCAGGCAGGAAGAGTGGTTGTTGCTGCGGCAGGGAATATTGGTTTGTATCCATTCCATGTCGGTCGAACGAGTAATGTTGGCGATACAACTTTCACCTGGTTTAAGTATAATGCAGCATATGGTGGAGCTTACATTCAGGTATTTGCTGACACGGCTGACTTTAATCAGATCTCTTATGCTATAGGTGCAGATAAGATCACACCGGATTTTTCTTTTAGAGGGAGTACAGCTTATTCAGGTATTGCATCAACCATCAACAATGTTGTTACACGAAACATCATGAATGGTGCAAATCGCCTGGCTGTAGTGCAGACTTTGGCTACGATCAATCAAGGCGTATATGAATTAGAGATCTATGTTCTGCCTGATACATCAGGTTACAATTATCGACTCCAGACCACGGGCAATGGTCATTTTGATTCATGGTCTTTTGATTATGAGTTTCAAAACCTGCCATCACCAGGGGTTTTTCCTCCTATAACTAATTATCATTTACCTGATACATTTCAAACCATTGTCACCGGTATGGCATGCTTAGATAACGTCATCACTGTAGGAAATTATTTTAATACCGACAGACATTATGATGTGAACAATGTTTTGCAAATCAGTCCCGGTGATCTGCCGGGTAATCTTGCAGGGAACAGCAGCAGAGGGCCGACACGCGACGGAAGAATTAAACCGGATATTTCAGCGCCCGGGCATCATATACTTTCTGCCGGAGTGCTCACTCAAATTCCGGGGATGATTTCTGCACAACCTCATAAAGTGGCGCTCGGATCTTTCCACATCACCGGTGGAGGAACCTCTGCATCAGCTCCTGTTGTTGCCGGTATTGCAGCCTTGTATCTGGAGCAAAATCCTACTGCTAATTGGCAGCACGTAAAGGATGCTATAATAAACTGCGCAGGACAAGATATGTTCACATGGGGACCGCTACCGAATAATGCATGGGGCTATGGAAAGGCAGATGCTTTTGGTACCTTGACACAATGTGGTATCGTGAGTACAAATAGTACTTTATCGTCTGATAAGAGCATAGAGATCTATCCTAATCCGAACATGGGAATAATGAATATACGATGCCTCGCTGAGAGTGAAAATTTCCCTTACCAAATCGAAATATTTGACATTAGCGGACGAAAAATTATATCACAAGTCCTTAAGGCCTTCGAAACGACAATTGACATTGCGCATTTTTCTAATGGAGTATATACGATGAATTATAAGGATAGTAAACTTAAAACAGGCAATATTCGGTTTGTATTGCAACATTAATTCAGTATATTCTGCAATTAATATCTATAAAATAGAAAGAGGTCAGCAGATCGCCGGCTTTTAATTTGATGAAATTGATTTATGGCAAAGCGTTTTCCTGAGACAGAAATAAAAAAGCTAAAAGGACTTCTGGAAACTAAAAAGAATATCCTGATCACAACACATCATCGCCCTGATGGTGATGCTATGGGTTCTTCTTTGGCACTATACAATTATCTCAAAGCAAAGAAAAAGACAGTCTCAGTCATAACACCTAGTGATTATCCTGATTTTTTATCCTGGTTACCGGGAAATAAATCCGTGATCAATTATGGGACATCCGAAAAGATTGCAGATAAGCTGATCTTAAAGGCCGACATGATTTTTTGCCTCGATTATAATTCCTTAGATCGTGTAGATAAAATGGAAGAACCCTTGCGAAAAAGTAAAGCTGTCAAGATTCTTATCGATCACCATTTATTTCCTGAAGATGTATTTAAACATAGTTTTTCATACACAACAGCTTCTTCTACAAGTGAACTAATATTTCAGTTCATTCAAGCATTGGGTGATAAAAAGTTTATTACCAAAAAGATCGCTGAGTGTATTTACTGTGGTATTATGACTGACACTAATTCATTCAGGTTCGAAAGCATGAAGGCCGAAACGCATCGTATCATTGCTGAACTGATAGAAGCAGGAGCAGAGAATTTTAAAATTCATGAAAGGGTTTACGATTCATCAACAGAGAGTCGTTTGCGACTGATTGGTTATGCTCTGAAAGATAAACTGAGCGTTTTAAATGAATACAACACTGCCTATATCGCATTAAGTGAAGCAGAACTAAAAATGTTTAATTTCAGGACCGGTGATACTGAAGGTCTTGTAAATTATGCTCTTAGTATCGAAGGAATTAAAATGGCTGCATTCTTTTCGGAGAAAGATGGCATGGTAAAAATTTCTTTCAGGTCAAAGGGGAATTTTTCGGTACAGGAATTATCTTCTAAGCATTTTTCCGGTGGAGGTCACAAGAATGCTTCCGGTGGAAGATCAGAGACGAGCCTCGATGAAGCGATCTCAAAATTTTTAGAAATCTTACCTTCGTATAAGAATAAGTTATTAAAAGATTGATGGTAGGAGATAGTAGAAGTATTTGTAAGAATTCGGTAGTTCTTTTGTCTATTATCACGGCGGTTTTGTTTTTAGGATCCTCATGTAAACAGAAGAAGCAAAGTCTTGTTGTAGATGAGAATACATTGCGTGAGAAAATTTTGGAAGCGAACCAGAATATTCTCCAGGCAGAATCCTTTTTAATTGATAGTTTTATCCGGGCACATGACTTTAATATGCAAAGAACCGGAAGCGGATTGCGTTATGAGATCATGAGAGAGGGGAATGGAAAAAAAGCTTCTGAAGGGGATGAAGTGATGATCAGTTACAAGGCTTATCTTTTAGACGGAAGTCTGTGCTTATCAAATCCGGCTAAGGAACCGCAGCTTTTGAAACTTGGAAAGGGTGAACAGACTAAAGGAGTTGAAGAAACTATCCTGCTTTTGTCTGAAGGAGGATCGGCACGTATGCTTGTTCCGGCACATTTAGCTTATGGACCCAGAGGTGACAATGGCAATATTCCTCCTGCATCAATTTTATATTATGAATTAACTTTACTTGCGATAAATAAATGAAAAGATTAACGTTCAAACAGGCATTTCTATTTGTCTCCTTTGCAGGAATTATTCTTTCATGCCAGAAAGGCAAAGAATATAAAACTGAGAGTGGGTTTAAGTACATATTATACACTAAGAACACGGGGAAGAAACCGGCCTTGGGTGATTATGTGGTAGTAGAAATGGTATATAAAACTGAAAACGACTCTATACTTTTTGATTCTAGAACAAACAAAGTACCAATGCGCTTCAAGTTGGAGAAGATTCCTTTTGCCGGTTCCTATGAAGAAGGTATAACATATCTATCTGAGGGAGATAGCGCAACATTTTATGTGCCTGCAGATTCACTTTACAATTATTATTTTAAAGATAAGCAGGATAAACCTGAGCAGGAGGCTACAGTTTTTAAGAAGAATAAATTCCTTTTGTTTGATGTCAGACTTATTAAGGTGCAGAATTATATCGAGGCTGAGCAGGAAGAACTGATAAGCCTGAGTGCAAAAGAAAAATCGGACAGGAACGAACTCAACAGTTTTTTAATGGGAAAGGAATACAGGAACTCTCCTGATAGCGGGATGTATTATTATAAAATTTTGAAAGAGGGAACCGGGACTCAAATCAGCAAAGGAAAAATTGTTGCCGTACGCTATACAGGAAAATTTCTCAATGGAGAAGTTTTTAGCTATGCAGGAAGTCCCGAAAAGCCGTTTGCCTTTCGTGCAGGTGAAGGAGAAGTTATCAAAGCCTGGGATTTGGCTCTTTCAAATTTACGAGAAGGTGATAGGATCGAAATCGTCATTCCTCCCGCCACCGGATATGGTGAAGAAGGATTGTTGGATACGAAAACCGGCTCATACATAGTTCCTCCCTTTTCAAGTTTATTATATGACCTTGAAATACTAATGGTTGGTGACACGCTCAAGTTCGTGAAAAAGTAAATCCGTTCAGGAATTTCCCAGGAGAAAAATGCATGGCTTCTTATGGAAGTCGGGTAAATTCTTTTTCCAGACTCTTATTGTTTTTGTCCTGATGCTTTCATTGTTTCCTGTGAGTTCACAGGCAATGCATAGTTTTGTTTCATCTTGCAATGTGTTCATGAGATCTTCTAATAGTTGCATGTTCCTGTATGGGGTCTCGATGAATATTTGTGTTTGACCACTTTTTAGTGCGAGTTTTTCAAGTTCCTTCATTCTTTGCTGACGCTGCTTCGGATCTCTGGGAAGGTAACCATGAAAACAAAATGACTGTCCGCATAGTCCGCTTCCCATTAGCGACAAAAGTATACTCGACGGCCCGACCAATGGATAGACTCGTATATTTTGTTCATGCGCCAGACTAACCAAAGCACTGCCGGGATCTGCGACACCGGGACACCCTGCTTCTGACAAGAGTCCAATTGATATTCCTTCCTTCAGCAATTGTATGACAGCGGGTAAGCCTTCCTTACCGGTATGTTCATTGTGTAAATGAAACACAAAATCAGGCTGTGGGGTAGGGTGTTTAATTCTTTTTAAAAATCTTCTGGCAGTTTTTTCTTCTTCAACGACAAAATACTTTAACGAATGGCATTTCCTGATGACTTCATCCGGCAAGACCAGAAAATTGTCTTCAGTTAAAAATGTCGGAATGAGATATAGACCGCCGTGTTTCATCTGTATTTCCTGAGGTAATTTTCACATGCCTCTTCCAACATATGAAATACATTAACAAAACCTTCAGCGCCTCCAAACCATGGATCCGGTACATCCTTAATTTTATTTGCCGGAATCAGATCAAGGAAAAGCCTGACCTTCTTTTTATCAGATTCATTTCTTGCTTTCGATAGGATATCTTTAAAATTCTGCGTATCCATTGCAAAGATCTCATCGAAATCGTCAAAATCTTGTTGTTTGAATTGTCTTGCAACAAGGTTTGAAATATTTATATCGAAATTTCTTGCAGTTGCAACCGCTCTGGGGTCGGGGTTTTCACCTGCATGCCAGTTACCTGTGCCTGCTGAATCTATATGTAAATTAATTTTTTTTTCTTCTGCCTTCTTTCTTAAAATACCTTCAGCCATAGGAGAACGACAAATATTACCAAGGCAAACCATGAGTACTTTCATTCTGAAAAGGATCAATTATTATTGTTGAATTAAACGCAGCTATACATTTGGTCTTTGTTGAAAACAAAGAGGACCTTTCCTTGAAGAGTTCTTGTGATGAATGGATTATTCTTTGATTTGGAGAGAATATCTTCTTCACGAACAGTCCACTCCTCCGACAGGTTAATTAAAGTTAGATTCGCAGGCGCCGTTTCCCGGATTTCATGATTGGTAATTCCGAGGATATTTCGCGGAGCGATCGTAAATTTTTCAATGATTTTATCGATGCTTAGATGATCTTTCAATGCACTATATGCCGCGGAAAATGCAGTCTCTAAACCTTCTGCTCCAAAATGCGCAAGGTCAAATTCTTTGCGTTTATTTTCGATGTCTTCAGGACTATGATCAGAACAAATTGCATCGATAGTATTATCTTTCAATCCGTCTATGAGTGCTTCAACATCTTCATTTGTTCTCAAAGGCGGCATGACCTTGAAGTTGCTGTCAAAACCGCTGAGTTCGGAATCTGTCAGCGCAATATTCAGAACAGACACGTCTGCTGTCACCTTAAGTCCTTTTGCTTTCGCTTCCCTTATGAGATGGACGGATCCTTTCGTTGATATTGTCGAAAAGTGTATGGATGCATCGGCATATTCGGCAAGCGCAAGGTCTCTGCGTATCATCAATTCCTCTGAGAGGGAAGGTATTCCCTTCAGGCCAAGTCCGGTGCTTATCTCGCCTTCATGCATCTGACCTTTTGATACCAAAGATGAATCATAGGGGAATGAGAATATTTTTCCTCCGAAATTTTTGGAGTATAGCAGAGCCCTTAACATCAGGCCTGCATCCTGAACAACATGTTTGTCGTCAGTGAATACTTTCGCACCTGCCATATACATGTCGTACATCTCACTAAGATCTTTACCTTCCAAATTCAAAGAAAGCGAGCCACTTGGAATCACATCGACCAGATGATGCTTCGTCCTGTTCTGAATAAATTCTATTGCAGAGCGGTTGTGGATTGGAGGCGAAGTAGAAGGCATACAAAGGACTCCTGTGAAACCTCCCTGCATAGCGGCATGACATCCGGACATAAGGTCTTCCTTATGTTCATGTCCGGGTTCCCGGAAATTAACATGGAGGTCAACAAATCCCGGACAAAGATGCAGTCCTTTACCATTGATTACCTGGTCACAATTCTCATTAATGGATCCTGTTTCTTTAATTTCTTTGATAATACCATCTACCAGCAAAACATCTTTACATTTCTCATGATATGCGGATAGAGGAGAAAGAAATGTTACTGCTTGTATAAGGATTTTCATATTGCCAGAGGTTTTGAAGTTCCCGGATTATAAAATTGTAGTAAGAGAATTTCTGCTGCAAGAAATATTAGCGCAAGGATTATAAAGTATTTCCACAAACGAGTGCCTTCTTCGAGCTGTGTCAGTGTATGAGTAAGTGTTGCAGTGTCAGTATCAAGAAGACTCATTTTCGAATTGCTTGACTTGGCAATAAGATCAGAAATTTCGGAGATTGAATAACAATCAAGATCTGATTCTTTCCTATCATAATTAAAAGATTGCACCGTGATAAGTCTGTCATTTTCGATGAGTGAATAGTTTCCGGCTTCTTTAACTTCATCACGCACAGATAATATCCAATTATTGGCAATCATTTTGCTCTCCGGGATAATATCGAATTTCAAATCCTTGTCGACCAGATGCACAACCTGATCATTAGATACCAAAGTATCCTGTGCAACAATGAATTCATTATTCTTACCTATCACCAGAGGTAATTGAATAAGTGAACCGCTTTGCAATGCCGCTTTCAACATGACCGGAACAAACAAAGCATGTTTTTGAAAATTTCCAAACTCTTCAAGCAGAGGAACACTCAGACAAAAAACTTGTCCTTTTCCTGAAGGCGTGAGTCCTAAAAATGTGCTCCCGCTTTGGAATTTAAGTAAAGCAGCTTCAGGAATACGAGAATTTTTACCGATGGTAAAATGTTTGTGAGCTGTAGGCAGATCAATATTATCTGCCGGCTTTTTTCCTTTTTCAAATACATCAGCAAAAAGAGGGTGGGAGTACTCAATCCTGACTATCTTTTCAGGAATAGGATCTAGGTTTTGAAAAGAATTTACATTCAATCCGACAAATAATGACTGATAGCTATTCAGATCAGCAGTTGCGGAAGGAATGATAAATAGTGTTCCGCCTTTTTTTACATAACGCCAAAGCTCTTGTTCCAGACCGGAAGAAATTTTCTCGAGCCCATTTAATAATATAAGTTGTTGTGAAGAGAAAGATGAATAATCTACCTGTGACGACGAGGTCGAACTGTAGAGAAATGCAGGGTCCTTGCCGTATAAGTTTTTCAGGTATTGATCGCCGGTATTTCCGTTAATGCATAAAACCTGGATATGAGTACGAATATTGAAGTTGAGATAATAACTATCGTCAAATACTACCGGATAATCGGTAATACTTAATTTTGCTTTCTGCCATCCACTTTCAGAAGGTGTGAAAGCAAGTATTGTTTCAGTCTTAGAATTGCCCGGTATATTCACGCTGCCAAGCGCTTTTTGCACACCATTGATAGTAAGCTTGAGAGGGACATTTTCTACACTTTTATTTCCGGAATTTTTAAGATGTACATTTACTTCAGCTGAACTGTTAAGTTGTACAAATGGTGTACTAAGGTAGGCTGTGTCTATAGATATATTTTGCAAGGCCGTAGAGCTAAGAGGTACAAAGCGGATAGTCAGTTGGCTATCCGGTTTTAACTCCTCTATATCAGTCACAGATTTTTGAAAATCAGAAAGGATATAGGAGCTTGGAGTGGACTCCTTCCCATTATTATTTGCCAGAAGAAGATCAGATTGCCGTGCAATAACTTCAGACATAGACCTTACAGCAGATCCCGGCTTGACTTCCGTGAGTTCCTCTAAGAAAACATCCCGGTTCAGAAGTCTTTGATGCCTGGCTTCAAAATCGTTTGTAAGAAGCTGAAACTGATCAGTGACTTTGTAAGCCATTACAATTTCTCTGGCTTTCTGTTTAGCTTCATCCAGCAAAGGGCCGTTTTTTCCCTGAGCATCCATGCTGAAGGAATTATCAATATAAATGCTCAGCTTTCTGTTAGCCTGAGCCTTTTCCTGATGAGCGGAAGGGAAATATGGTTGGGCAAATGCAAAAACCAGGCAGCTAAGAGCCAGCATCCTGGCAAGGAGAACGAGGAGATGCTTAAGTTTGGACCGTGAACGGGTATCCTGCTTTATTTCCTTCAGAAAGCGGACATTGGTGAAATACAATTTCTTAAAGCGACGGAAATTGAAAAGATGGATAATGATAGGGATTGCCAGAGCAAAAAGAGCGAAAAGAAATTCTGGATGGATGAAGCGCATTGGATGCAAATATAGTCAATCAAAATTTCTCAAACACGCCCAATCCAAAGAGAGCATAATCATATTTTACCGGATCTTTGGGATCAAATTTCCTTAGGGAAGCTGTCAGTTCTTCGACAGCAAGCCAATCATCCTGATGCCTTTTCAATAAGCCCAGCTTTCGCGCTACACGTCCGGAATGCACATCCAGTGGACAATGTAAGGCTGAAGGGGACAAGCTTTTCCAGATTCCAAGATCTACTCCTTTACTATCTTTTCGAACCATCCAGCGCAGAAACATATTTATCCTCTTGGCGGCAGAACCGCGCCCGGGGTCAGCAAAATGCTTGCTTACTCGTTTTTGATGCGGAATTGAAAAGAAAAGATTCCGGGCAGAGATTATCCCGGTTTTTAAACAGTCATTGTCCTTTTTGTTGAAACGAAAAGCCGATTCCAGACTTCCATGTGTTTTGTAAATATGTTGAAGTGAGTTCAAAAAGAAAATACAATCATCTCCGTTGAAAGTACGATGCTTGAACTTCTTGAATGGGCCTAAATCTGATCTTTCGAAGGATTTAACAAACTGCAATGGAGCATTATCCATCAGTTGCATCAATGTGGATGCGTTTTTTAAAATACTGACTCTTTGTCCCCAGGATATCGTCGCAGTTAAAAAAGCGGAGATCTCGATATCACCTTGCTCTGAAAAAAGGTGAGGGATTGAAACAGGATCACTGTCAATGAATGCTGAGTTATTATACTGCCTGTACTTCTCCTCCAAAAAGGAGTGAAGCGCTTCGGCCTTCATGACCTTCATCCAGTAAAGGTATGAAATGTCGCTCTCAGAACATGATTTGTACTGCGATCAGACTACATATAAACAATACAGACAGGTCAATTAGTGCGATTTTGATTTTGAATGTTTTCATAATAATTTTATTGGTTACAGATTGATATAACGGATTCTCAAGCTAAAATATTTGAACGACGCTTTTTGTAGCCGCCACCGTGTATGACTGAGAAGACGTTTCCCATTTGCTCAAGCAGACTCCTCTCAGGGTTTTGCAATACCTGATGAATTGACTTTTCACCATAACTGATGTTGAAAGGAGATTCTGATTTCTTTTCCTGATAAGAATTGTGTACGATTTCCATGGTTAATTATTTTTAGGTTTTATGGTTAATTTTTGGATTAGCTGATGAACTCTCTAAGTTGAAAAGCATCCAGGGGTTTTACGAGATAGCGCACAACCGACGGAGACAGCATAACTTTGTGTTTTAAACCGGCATCGGTATCATTGCTGAGAACTATGAGCTTGCATTTGTTCTTCACAAAGTCAGACATGTTCTCAAACTCTTCAATGAAATCAAGATCCTTCAGGGCTTTCATGCTCAGGTTGATGAAAATCAATTCAGGAACTTCACTCAATCTTTCGATGTTGTGCAATTTGTGAATGACAGCATGCGGATTGGTTTCCAGTTTAATGTCGCTGGCAACATAGCATGCCCGCATGATTGCTTCAGTGATCTTGTTCTCAGTTTCATTTTCATCGATGACAATAACATTTTTGAAACGAGGGACCGGCTTGTGATCCGGTATCAAAAGTTCTCGGATGTGTTTTTTGGCTTTCATGGCTGTGGTGTTTCGGTTAGATTGATAGATCAAAAATACCTCAGCAACAGACCCCAAAAAAGGGACAAAACGTAAATAAATAGACATCAAGGCAGCATCTTAAAAAATGGCCTTAATGTCTATTTTTAGTTAAAAAATCAACTATGGTGATTTTTTATGTGTTTTTTTCGTTTTTAATCAAATTCGATGCGTTTAATTGTTAAGTAATGATAATCAGTTAATTAAATCCAAATGAAAGATTTATTTGCCTGATTAAAAAAATACCCCCATTTTTGTTTTGTGGGACATTAGTTTTGGCGCTCTTCCTCCTGTGATGGTGGATTTGGATCAATGCCGATGACTATTTGGTCCTGGGAGGTCTCGGATTTGAAGAGTGAATCAAACTCTTTATCCCCTCCAAATTCTTCATATGCCGCGTTCGCCTTGATAATATCGATGCTTGCAGCATCAAGCTTTAACGCATCCATATCCCCGGAGTATAGTCCGAGTGACATCAGTAGTGCAATGATAAATTCTAGCATGTTTTATTAAGTTTAAAGTACATGTACAATATATCATTGACTTAAAGTTGGATATGAGGATTCCTTGCTTCAATCTTACATTGTAAGAAAGTTAATTGTTTTGATCGAAGAATAATATGAACAGCCTGAATTATTTAAAATCAATTCTCAAAATATTTAAACAGTCAGAGTTAAAACTGATTGAAAAATTTATTTTATATCAATTAACAAATGAAGAGAAAGAAAAGTCTAAGAGTAGTCAGTTACTAAATTTGTTACTTTCTCCACAGGCATATTCATCCAAGGATATTCAGAAACTGATTTATGGTAAGGTAAATTATGCTGCATTTAATAAATTAATAAACCGTTTAAAAGAGAAAGTATTGGAAGTATTGATTTTCGAGTCAAGCTTAAAGCAAGGAAATTACGCAGAACGAAGTAAATCTATTTTTCATTTACGAAAAAAGATGATACAAATCGATTTATTAATCTTGAAAGGAGTTCGTGAGAAAATTATAGAAGAACTAAATTCTGTCATTAAAAAAGCTTCAGAATTGGAAATTTATGATGTTCTTGTACAAGCTCTATACACAAAACAACGCTTTAAGGGATTTGACATCTCTGAGAAAAAAGCAGATGCTATTAAGGTAGATATAAAAAATGCAGAATTAAAATGGCGATCTGTGAACACTTCACAATCAATTTTCAATGATCTGACAAATAAGATCAGTATTTCCTCGAGCTCAGATTCTTATGTTAACGATCTTAAAGATGCACTTGTGAATTTACAGATTTACTATGAGCAAACCCAATCGCCTACTATTCGATACTACTATTTACTATTACATGTTGAAGAAGCCCAAATAAGGAAAAATTATAAAGAAGCAGGTAGATCATTAGAAGATCTACTGGATTTAGTGACGAGAAGAAGATCTGTTAACAGTGAGTATAGACTTGGGTCAACGAATCTGAACCTTGCGAACAATTATTTGTATTTGAAAATGTTTGACGAATGCCTTTCAGCATCAAAGGTAGCCAAGAGTTATTTTAAAGGACAAGTAGTAAATTTATCAGTATTGAGCGAGATAGAGTTCTATGCATATTTTTATAAAAGCGATGTAGTGTCTTCTAAAGAAATTTCTAAGTCAATGCTAGATTTTTCCCGTGGTGGAAATTCACCGTTGATATTCAGCAAAATAAATTACTATTTTGCTACTGTTCATTTTGTGATTGGGGAATTTGAAATTGCTATGGATAAATATAGAGAATGTGAAAATATTGACCGAGACAGAGAAGGTTGGAACATAATTAAAAGAATAATGGTGACCTTATGCAGAATTGAACTAGGCGATTATGAATCAGTTGACCTAAGCATAAGTAGTCTTGATAAATTTATTAAGAGGGTTTCGAAAACGAAGCATATTCGATCTAGGTACATTTTAATTATGCGCATTTTAAGAAAATTAATTAATGAAAACCTTGATTATAAAAAAGTTTATAAGAGCAGAAAGAAATATTTCGAACTACTTGAATCGCAAGATGAGATGTATAAATGGGAAATTATGAGTCCTGAATTGATAGTTTTTGAAGAGTGGTTCAAATCTAAAATGAATAATAAATATTATAATCATAAGGAAGTAATGAAACGAACGCTTTCGATTTTGTAATAAATAATCCACCATTTATTGGGTTGTAGTATTAAATAAACCTTAGGTTCTTAGATGCTTGAACAGGTGGCGATTGATATTTTTGATTACTTGGAATCATGTTTATTTTTTTCTAGGGTATAGTTTATCCGCTCCTAAAGAAATAGAACAAGATTCATCTGTTGTGACAGATTTTGTACTATCGAAGTTTTTTGAAAATTCGATTCCATTAAAAATCTACCACGAGTCTATCGAACTATCTGCAAAGTTCAGTCTTTCTGAGAATAATTTTAACAAGGACATCTCAACCTTTGAGCTTTCAGAGCGCTATGAATTGTCCATGAAAGTAAAGCCGGAAAAAAGCTATTGGGATATCTCGATTCGATCAGAGATTGCGTATACATTTATTTTAGATAGTCTGTGGAAGCAAAGTGAAGATGTTTTCTCTTTATCAGTCTTTCGTCTAAATGATTCCGGGTCTAGATTAAATCAAACTTTTTCTTTGAGTTTGAAAACCAAGTTGCTGCCTGACAAACAAATTCAAAAGGCATCTGATGGGCAATACAAAAGCATTTCTTCCGCAAAATTTTTCAATCCGGGCAATGTTCATCTGTCTTATGGATACACCTGGAGATTTTGGGAAATTTGTTTGTTAAATTTTTCTCTGGCAACAATTAAGGTAGAATCAATTCCTGTTTATGAATACCCAAATGACGAACATAGGTTCGGATATTATAAAAGAACCTGGAATCTGGATTATGGCTTCAGTCTAAACATAAAGATTGAACATAATTTCAACAAGCGCCTGAAATGGCAACACCAATCCTTCTTTTTCGTTAATTCTCTGCAGACAAACAGTATCCGATTTGATTTGAACAATCAGATTAGGTATTTACTAGGACAGCACCTGAGCTTGACAGTCAGCACAAAGCTTGACTATAACCTTCTACTTAGTCCGAAAATGATGCTGCGACAGGATTTTCGCCTTGGGTTTATTTGGTCGTTAGACTAATGTTCAGGAACAGAGATCAATTCAAGAAGACAGCCAATCCCCATCGACTTATCATTCGTTATGTTCAGTATTTGTCGGGTCCGGCTCGGAAGCAATAGACATTTGACTTTTTCCATCATATTTTGGTTCCATCAATTCAAAAACTTGTTTTGGACTCATGTTATGGATTGAACAAATCCGAAAGAAGTTCTTCATGGTTATATTCTGACCGTTTTCCCAACGCCAATAGGCGGTTCTGTTTAGATTGTTCTCATAGCTGAATAATTCAGCCGATTTGAATCCTTTTGTTAATCTGAGTCTTCTAATAATTATTCCAAGATCGATTAACTTCTCATCTTTTGGGTGTTTTTTAGTGCTCATATATATTGATGTTTAATTGGTTTGTCGAAAGTAATCTGACATATTGCTTAATGTTGGGAAAAAGGCTAGATTGCTTTGACATTTTACAAGCGACTTTCACATAAAATTTATCTGTCTAGGATACTTTTTGTGGAAACGAGTACAGTATTTTGGACATTCAATAAAGCAAGAACAAAATCAAGCTATGAAGGAATTCAACGATTTGGTTGGTATAATCTCAATTTTATCGGAACTGGAGTATAATTTAATAATCGATCCCAAACGTAAAAAAGATCAAGAGTCATCTTTTCAATTAAAACTAATCTCATTTGTTAAGGATAATAAAGAAACAAATTTACTGGAGGTTCAGCGTTTTTTATATGGGAAACCGAAGAAGTTAGCATTTCATAAGTTGGTGCAAAGAACAAAAGAAGGAGTATTGGATGTAATTATTTCAAACTCGTTTATTATTAAATACACCAATTACGATGAAAGATCACGTCATATTCTCCTGCTGCGGAAAAGATTGTTGCAGGTAGATATACTTGTATTAAGAGGTTTAATAAAAATGAGTATAGGATATTTGAATAAAATAATTAAAAAAGCTAAGGATTATGAGTATTACGATGTATTGGTCTTCGCCTTATACAAAAAAATGCGTTTAACATTGTCATCAGCTACAGCTATTGATTATGTTAAGCAGCATGATGAATTATTATATTTTGAAGATTGCAGAAGGGTTTTTCATAAATTCGAGATGTTTACATCAAGACTCTTTCAAGAATTGAGTGTTATTCGTGGGAAAAGTAATAAATTAATTTATTTACAGAATTTACTTTCTGAATTGGAAAGTGATGTTAAGAGGGTTAAATCTATTTCAATCAATATTAATTTGAAATGGCTTAAGTGCGAATTGTTTGAAATGAAAGAAGAATTTTATCAAGCACATAAAGAAACCGAAGGAATACTTTTGTACTATGCACAGTATAAATTGTTTGCATCTGACTACGGATTAGGTGCAACGTATTTAAATCTTGCCAAATTTGATCTGCTCTTAATGAATTTTGATGATGCAGCAAGAAATTTGAATAAAGCATTTAATTTCCTCAAAACTCTTGACTATAACAGATGCTTGGTTTATCAGTACCAATTTTTGCATGGGTTTTATACGGCTGATCCGAAAACAATTGAATTAAAATTAAATTTACTAAATACCTATTTGTATTCAGGTATTGCTATAGGTTATATGTCTTCAAGTGTAAATTATTATAATTCCTGTGTGAAATTCATATTGGGAGAATATTTTTCATCTTACCTATCATTAGATGCTGCAAAAGAATTCGAACAAGACAAAGAAGCCTGGAACATCTCACTCAGAGTACTTTCAATAATGAATCAAATTGAGCTTGAAAATTTTGAGATCGCTGATAATTTGATTGATAATTTAAGAAAGTACTATGAACGAATTAAGAAAAATCTGGTTGTGAGTAAAAGGGATGAAAAAATAATACAAATACTTACAGCTTTAAAAGGTCATAGTTATCACTTTAGAACAACGTATAGGAAAAAAGCTGATGCTTTTGACTTATTGGAATCTTTAGATTCTAGTTATCGTTGGAAGATACTCAGCCCTGAAATGATCATATTTCATGAATGGTTTAAGGCTAAAGTCGCCAATCTTAAATATGACCATTTTAACCTTATGCCACAAATGATGAAAAAATATTCCGGCCATAAGAAAGCATCCCTATCTTTGAGCGAAGATGTCAAAGTTAATTAACAGAACCGAGTTTTTGGAAGCCATTAAGGAGGAGGATGCATTGTTATTAGATGCCCGGAGTCCAAAGGAGTATAAACATGCGCATATTCCCGGGGCTGTCAATGTTCCTTTATTGAATGATGCACAAAGAGAAAAGGTAGGCATTACCTACAAGAAAGAAGGAAGGGATGCAGCAGTTTTAAAAGGTTTTGAACTCGTAGGTCCTCATTTTGCTGATATCATAAGACATGTCCGGTCTTTAGGCGAAGGGAAGGCGATCTATGTTTATTGTTGGAGGGGCGGGATGCGTTCGGGTATCCTAGCCTGGCTATTGAGTACTGCAGGATTTCGGGTTTATCGCCTTGAAGAAGGTTATAAATCTTATCGTGCTTTGGTGCTGGAGACATTGAAAGTTCCTCGTAACATTATTATTCTTGGCGGCAAAACTGGTTCAGGGAAAACAGAGTTACTGGCAGAATTGTCACACCTCGGTGAGCAAATTATTGATCTGGAAAAGCTGGCGAATCATAAAGGAAGTTCATTCGGTGCTCTCGGACAGGAGCCTCAACCCTCCAATGAGCAGTTTGAGAATTTATTGTTTACCTGCTTAGAGAATCTTAAAAATGATCAGGTCATTTGGCTTGAAAATGAAAGTCGATCTATTGGTTCTGTCAAAATCCCGGATTCCTTGTTTGATCAAATGCGGGTGGCCGGAGTTGTTGAAGTGGATGTTCCGACTGAAATCCGTAAGCAAAGGATACTGAAAGAGTATGGCACTTTTCCCAAGCAGATCCTGAAAGAATGCAGCGCCCGGCTTGAGAAACGTTTAGGCGGATTAAGAATGAAACTTTGCCTTGATGCATTGGAAGAAAGGAAAATGGATGAATGGCTGGATTATCTTCTCGAGTATTACGATGAAACCTACGCTTATGGCATGTCATTAAGAGAGCTTGCAAACCGTAGAACCTTGTCGCTAAGTCCCGATGAGAATTATCCTGCATTTGCTAAAAGGATCAGAGATATAAAAGTTGAGTTCACACAAATAGTTAAATGATATGACTGATACGGATCAAGTGATAAGACTCACACAATTTAGTCATGGTTCCGGATGTGGATGTAAAATTGCTCCTGCTGTCCTCGATGAAATATTAAAAGGCCATGCGCCACAACTAAATTTTCCCGGATTGCTTGTGGGCTCCGAGTCCAAGGATGATGCAGCTATTCTGGATATTGGGCAGGATAACTGCCTTATCAGTACCACAGATTTTTTTACACCAATCGTTGATGATGCCTTCGACTTCGGCCGGATTGCTGCTGCCAATGCCATCAGTGATGTTTATGCAATGGGAGGAAAGCCGGTTCTTGCCCTTGCGATTCTTGGTTTTCCGGTAGAGAAGATTCCTGCCTCGATTGCCCGGGAGATCATTGCCGGTGCTAAAACAATTTGCAAAGAAGCAGGTATTCCCCTTGCAGGCGGACATAGTATCGATAGTCCTGAGCCCATTTTTGGTCTGGCCGTGAATGGTCTGGTAAAAAAGGAGAACATCAGGTGCAACAATACAGCCAAGGCAGGTGATCTTTTATATTTGACTAAAGCCCTTGGTACCGGAATCATGGCTGCAGCACTTAAAAGAAATAAGATCATTGATAACGATCTGAAAAATGCAATAGAATCTATGGTGAAGTTGAATAAAGTTGGCATGGAGCTGGCTGAATATAGCGAAGTTCATGCTATGACAGATGTCACCGGCTTCGGTCTCCTCGGTCACCTTATTGAGATGTGTGAGGGTAGTGATCTTTCCGCTGAAATAAATTTTAATGATGTACCATTGCTTGGGGGGATTAAACATTATATGGATCAATTTATTATTCCTGACAATACTTATAGGAACTGGAATGCCTATGAAAAAAAGGTAGTGGGAATCAATAGCTCAGCTTTTATGCCTTTATGTGATCCTCAGTCGAGTGGAGGTCTGTTGGTTTCTGTAGATCCTTCTTTTGAAACCGAAATAAAAAAGTTCGGGAGTTTTTTCGAAAAACCGATAGGGAGATTCCTGGATAACGAAGACTATGTGGTTAAAGTGAATGAGTAAAATTCATTCAATAAATGAGAGCTATAGAAATTTATTGAAAAATAAGTTTTCCGCTTCTGATCAATTTCTCCCTAAAACTCAGTGAATAAAAATAGATGCCCGACGGAATATTTTTTCGACTTAATCCGGTGTTCCTTGTATAGATGACTTCTTCTCCGCACATCTTTCCACTGATGTCGTATAACTTCATAGTTATAGGAAATTGTAAATTTTTTCCTTCCAGTTTTAAATTATAGTTATTAAGGACAGGCATTGGATAAATATCGGTGTTGACAAGAAACTCTGTCTCATTGATCCCGGTTGTGCTGTCGGGGATGTATTCCCAGAGATCTTGCCGGAATACGTTCAGACTATCATTACCCATACCAAGAAAGACACGATTGTTGATTACAAACGATATGTTATTCGAAGAAGACGAGCCCGGATAATCTGCCATCCTTGTCCATGAATTAATTCCGGTATCATAACGATACATATCAAATTGTTGGGTCAGGTTGCTGCCACATAAAACATAGCCTTTTCCAAATACTGAAAAAGCCGAAGCATTGGATCGCGATTGCCCGGGAAGATCGGCCACTTGCATCCAAACGTCTGTGGCGGTATTGTATTTCCATAGATCTTTTTTATATGAATGTACGTGATCAAAACCCATTCCGAAGTAAATTGATGAATTAGCATTTACATTAAAAGCAATAGCCCATCGCCTGCCAATGACCGTAAAATCAGTAGCATTGGCAAAATTTCTTTCAAGTGTCCAACTGGTGTCAGCAGCAGGATCAAATTGCCAACATTGTTTTGAATTTGATGTTGTACCATCATATCCGCAAATCACATAGGCCTTACCTGCAAGGACAGTGACAGCAGCATCTTTTCTGCCAAGACTGCTCACCGTCTGATAGAGCCCAAGGTCCTGCATCTGAGACCAGGTGTTGCCGAAGGGCTCATATTTCCATAAGTCCTTCAAGTATGAAAATCCATCATCACCGAGTCCAATAAATCCTGCAGAATCAATTCCAAAACCAATCGCTGCACTTCTTGCCGTTCCTGAAAAATCAGCCTTCTGTGACCATGTGTCCGATGTGGGATCATACTCCCAAAAATCTTTTAGAAAAATTCCCGACGTATCCTTGCCTGTTCCAACATATGCTTTATCCAGGATTGAAAAACTCACAGCATTAATCCTAGGGGCTCCTGTGAATGAACTTCTTTGTACCCAGGAATTCAGGCCTTGTGCAAATATTTCACTGGTAGTGAAATTGATTAGAAATGAACAGGCAAATAATACTATGGACTTTTTAAATAGCATCTATAATTTTTAATATTAGTGAGCTGAACTTAAGAACGGATCAATGTACCATCAGACATTACAAGCTTTCGGTCAGCCATTCCGGCCAACTCTTCATTATGTGTGACTATAACGAAGGTCTGCCCGAATTTATCGCGCAGTTCAAAAAATAATTTGTGAAGAGACCTGGCCGACTGGGAGTCAAGATTACCTGAAGGTTCATCAGCAAAGATCACTGCCGGATTATTCACTAAAGAGCGACATACAGCTACCCTCTGCTGTTCGCCACCACTCAGTTCAGAAGGTCTGTGATCTTTTCGGTCTTCAAGATTTAATAGTCCTAAAAGTTCTAGTGCACGGTTGTAGGCTTGTGATTTGGATTGCTTGGCTATCCAGGCGGGCATCATAATATTTTCGATGGCTGTAAATTCAGGAAGCAAGTGGTGTGACTGGAACACAAAACCTATTTTTTTATTTCTAAATTCAGATAACTTTTTTTGTTTCAACTGAGAAGTTTCAATACCATCAATCCAAACCTTGCCGCCATCTGTAGTGTCAAGTGTACCCAGAATATGTAAAAGTGTACTTTTCCCGGCTCCGGATGCACCAACGATTGATACAATTTCAGATTTTGTAATTTCCAGATCGATTCCCTTAAGAACCTTGAGGTTTTCGTATGATTTAATTATTCCTTCCGCTTTTATCATGTTATTCTGAGCTCATAAGCCTGAGCGAAAGTACTCAATCCATCCAAAAGAATTATATTTTGTTCAGTTTCAACTCTTTTTTTTATGTAGGGCCTGATAATCCAGATAATAGAGGATCTTCAAACTGATAGAGTTGATTTGAGCTTCATCAATGCTATTTCCAAAGTTTTTTAAATAGCCATCAACAGTATTTTGGGAATCCTGGAATATTTGGTTTTTATAGGTAATCAGAAAAAAACTTCCAGGTGCGAATTGCCAATTGTATACCAGATCAGCCGTTATATAATTTGAATTAAAGTTATCATCATTGCTCAATTCATAGTCTGTCAAACGACCATCTTGTTTTAACAGGTAGTACCTTGCATATTTTCCCTGTGACCAATAATGCCTGGCTGTAAGCGAGATTGACATGTCATTCTTAAAAAGATATCTCGTCGTGAGGGTGTTAGTAATTGTTGTGATATCCCTTTGCCCAAAAACAGGAGTAGCATTTTCTTCACCAAGTTGAGTCACAAACCCCAGGTCATTATTATATATGTCGTAGAAATAGCTGAAACTCACAGTCCATTTATCGCTGATTCTTAATCGGGGAATGATATAGTAGCCATAGGCAAAGTATTCAATGGAAGTTCCGATGGTAGTCCTTCCTCCAAAATCAAAAGCAAGTTTTTTATTGTAATTGCTGGTCATGTTTGTGCTTAACCATTGATAATACGGACCGTGGTAAAACATTCCTTCGACACGGGGTTCGTAGTAATCCCGTCCTTTAGCCAGACTGGTTCCAAAGTTTGCATCAAGTGACCAGTTAGACTTAAACAAAAGGAAGAAATTTGTTCCTGCTTCAAGATTCGTCAGTAAATTATTTTCACTCAGCCGACCTTGACGATTCATATAAAAGTTTATGTACCCATACTTATAATGCTTCCAGAATGGATTGAACTTGTAAAAAGTAAGATACACATCGGCACTTGAATAGTCATTTCTGAATAGATATCCTGCATCATTTTTGTCGTACTTCTTATCTGTCACTTCGTACGAAGCTCCATATCTGGCTGATCCCTTAATTTTATTCAGTGCAATAAAATATTGATTCCCAACAGATGTTTTTTTTGAGTCGGAAGAATCGATGGTATTATTAATATGAGTATAAATCCTACTCATAGAATATCCGCCTCGTAGTTGATACTTGTTTTTCTTATTTTCAAGTGAAAACTCCGCCGCCGTAACATTTGCATCACGATTATCTCCTTCTCTCATCACATTCGTGTTGGCAATGAAAATTTTGGAATTGTTCTTAAGCTGCTGATCCAACACTAAAATATTATAATTTGTTAAAGGTTCAGTTTCAACTTGTCTTATACTTCCATCTGCGCGCTTGATTTTAGCATGTGTCGTGTTGGTGATTGCATTGAGTAAACCAATTCCAAGTCCCTTATCCGTTCTGCCGGAAACTTTGGTGGCATTGAGAAGCCTGGCTTTGTCAGGATTCTGCTCAATTTGTTCTCCTTCTTCTAACAATGAAGGAATGGAGTAAAACTTTGATGGCGTTTTGCCTATTCTTCGGGAATAAAATAAATTACCTTTAGAAAAAAGATCGGTTCCTTCATTGAAGAATGGCCTTCTTTCTGAGTAGATAGTTTCAAAAGCTGTCAGATTTTTAACTTTATCATCACTCTGTACCTGGCTAAAATCAGGAAGCAATGTTACGTCTAATGTAAATCTTTCATCTAAACCGAGTTTCAGATCAGCACCTCCCGAATATGAGTAAGAGTTATGATAGCCGTCAAATCCGCTAGAGGTATATACAGGTGCATTTTCTGCATAGACTGATAAATATGGTGTAATAGAAAGTCGAAGAGGTGCAGAAATTCCACTCATGCCTACAAGTGTTCCCCAATAAGCCATTTTATTTTGTACATCTTTTGGAGTCAGTGACCACTGATCGTATTCTCTGTTCCTCCTTATCAATCTGCCAAATTGCAGACCCCAGACCTGTTGATCCTTTGCAGGAAAGCGAATAGCAGAATAGGGTATACGCATCTCCAAACTCCATCCATCATTTCTTATTTGTGTTTGACTTTCCCAAACTGCATCAAATGAAATGTCATCATTGTATGATTCGGTTTGTACCCCTGACACTGAGACTTCAAATACATATCCTGCCTGACGAATATTGTAAGGGTCGAGACCGAGTCTGAAAGCATCAGCATTCAATCCCGAACCTTCATCCCGATTTCCCAATTCCTGTAAGACGCTATCCGGAGAGCTATCAAAAAGCATGGCTGCTATGTAGATATTTTTATCATCGTATAAGAGTCGTACCTGAGATCTTTGTGAGACCTTGTCGCCTTCGATAGGCTCAAGTTGCAAAAAATCATCCGCTGTCTCAGCATCATTCCAGGCTACATCATCTAACACTCCATCGATCTTTATAATGCCTGTGGCGCGCTTTGCATTATAAGTCCTGTCAACATGGCCACTCAATTGGCACCATGAAAGTATAGGGCTAAGCAAGAAAAAAATTTGAACAAGAAGTACTTTTGTACTGACTTTAATCATTCAACAAACTTATGGAAGTATAACTGAGGGTCGGGTTAATAAAATGTTAATGGTCCAAAGCCATTTTGTCTTTCTGAAGATATTACCTTGCACTTTTATTTATATGTTCGGACAAAATATAATATCAGAAAACATGAAAATAGCCTTGCCTAAAGTAGAAGACCTTAACGACTATTACAAATCCTATTTCAAGTATATTGCAGAAGATGATCTGATGGAAGCATTGAACAATCAGATACAAATCACGACAGATTTTCTTGCTTCTGTATCTGATTCCGAATCAGCTTTTGCCTATGCTCCGGGTAAATGGCAGATTAAAGAAATCATTGGCCACCTTTGCGATGCAGAAAGGATATTGTCTTATCGGGCGCTTAGGTTTGCGCGAAAAGATCAAACTCCATTAGCAGGATTTGAAGAGAATGATTATGTCGAAAATTCAAATGCCAAGCACAGGTCATGGTCTTCTTTAATCGATGAGAAAAAAATAGTGAGCTTGTCAAGCCTCCATTTTTTTAAAAATCTGAATGCAGAGAGTTTTGATTACAGTGGCTCAGCAAATGATAATACTGTGAGTGTGAGGGCCAATTTATTCTTTATAATCACGCACGAAAGACATCATCTTCAGGTGATAAAAGATCGTTACTTAAAGAGGTAATAGACTCAGTTTAATTTCGCAATCCGGAGCATTCTGAATTGAACTCAATTTGGGTCGAAAAAAATGCACTTTTTCTTCAAAATATAGTATTTTTGCAACGCTTTTATGATCAAATTAACCTAAAAACCACAAAAACCAATGAATATTCATGAATACCAGGGTAAGTCAATTCTAAAATCTTTCGGGGTAGGAATACAGGAAGGAATTGTAGCAGATACACCGGAGCAGGCAGTTACTGCTGCTAAAGAGTTGGCTAAGCAAACAGGGACAGAGTGGTTTGTTGTTAAGGCGCAAATTCATGCAGGTGGTCGTGGTAAAGGTGGTGGTGTTAAGCTGGCTAAGAGCCTTGATGAAGTTAAAACTATCTCCGGAAATATTCTTGGAATGGATTTGGTCACACCGCAGACTGGTCCTGAAGGAAAGCGGGTACATAGAGTACTTATTGCACAGGATGTATACTATCCGGGTGCATCACCTACGAAAGAGTTTTATGTAAGTGTGCTGCTCGACAGACAAAGCGGTAGAAATATTATTATGTACTCAAATGAAGGTGGAATGGATATTGAAGCAGTTGCTGAGAAAACACCTCACCTTATCTTCAAAGAAGAAATTGATCCAAAAGTTGGACTTCAGGGTTTTCAATCTAGAAAAATTGCATTCAATTTAGGATTGAGCGGAGCAGCATTTAAGCAAATGGTAAAGTTTATCACATGTTTATACGCCGCTTATGATTCCATAGATGCTTCTTTGTTTGAAATTAACCCGGTCTTAAAAACTTCTGATGATAAAATTATCGCTGTCGACTCTAAAGTAAATTTTGATGAGAATGGATTATTCCGCCATCCCGATTATCTGGCGATGAGAGATATCAGAGAAGAAGATCCGACGGAAGTGGAAGCAGCAGAACATAATCTGAACTATGTGAAACTTGATGGTAATGTAGGTTGTATGGTGAATGGTGCAGGACTTGCCATGGCAACAATGGATATCATTAAACTTGCAGGTGGAGAACCGGCAAATTTTCTTGATGTTGGAGGGACGGCTAATGCAGCCAGAGTTGAACAAGCATTTCGCATTATCCTGAAAGACCCACACGTTAAAGCAATATTGGTCAATATCTTCGGAGGCATCGTTCGTTGTGATCGTGTAGCACAGGGAATTGTTGATGCATACAAGAATATCGGGGCTATTCCTGTTCCTATCATAGTTCGTTTACAAGGTACTAATGCAGTAGAAGCGAAAAAGATTATTGATGACTCCGGATTGAAAGTTTTTTCAGCAATACAACTGAAGGAAGCCGCTGATCTTGTAAATGAAGTTTTGTCAAATAAGAATTAATGAAAGTACTTCCTAACGATAAAGCCTTTCTTGCAATTCCTGAAGAGGATCTGGCAAGGTATGACAATGCCAAAATTGTTATCCAGCAGATTCCCTATGAGCATACGTCCTCTTATTTAAGCGGTAGCGATATAGGTCCTGCCGCTATGGTGGCTGCTTCTCATTTCGTTGAATTCTATGACGAAGAATTAGAGATGGAATCCTACAAAAGGGTTGGAATAGCTACATTGGATGCGCTTGATTTCACAAATGCAGTAGATGCCGATGCAATTGCAATTATTGAAAAGCAAACGGATGAATTGTTGATGGATGACAAGTTTGTGGTTTCACTTGGTGCAGAGCATTCTCTTACATATGGACTGGTAAAATCTCATGCTAAAAAGTATAATGACCTTTGTGTTCTTCAGTTTGATGCACACTCAGATCTGCGTGAAGCTTATCATGGGAACAAATATTCACATGCCTCTGTAATGGCTCGTGTGAACGAGATGAAATTACCGATTGTTCAAATTGGAATTCGTGCACAGTGTAAGGAAGAAGCAGAGCTTATACGTTCCTCGAAGAATATTCATACTTTTTATGCTCATAAAATTCGCTCAAATCCAAACTGGATGAAGGAGGCGATAAACAATTTATCGAGCAATGTTTACATCACCATCGATGCAGATGGTTTTGACCCTTCCGTGATTCCCGCCGTCGGAACAGCAGAACCCAATGGTATGTTCTGGGTCGAAACCCTTGAATTTTTTAAAGAGGTGTTTAAGACCCGTAATGTCGTTGGCTTCGACATTGTGGAATGTGCTCCGATGGAAGGATCGATTTTATCGGAATACACCCTTGCCAAACTGGCTTACAGGCTTATTGGATATAAAATTCAGCAAATGCATTAATATTTTTTTTTATACCTTTATTATGATTTAATAGGTGATTTGAAGCCGTAATACTTACGGAAATGAAAAACTTTAAAATCGATAATAAGGGTGCAGGCAAGTTATTCTCTAATCGTTTTCTCGAAAGCCTGACAAGAACCCACTTTCTGATTCCGGTGACTCTTTATTATTTGTGTTCACTGATTATATGCTTTTATGTAGTGTGGAAAGATTTATTGCCTGTCATAGATCTGTTTTGGCTATTCCCGCTTGGATTCATGTTGTTTACATTCGTTGAGTACATGATACATCGTTTTATATTTCATTTTAATGTAAAGAATGAAAAAGAGGAAAAACTTCAATACAACATACATGGAATACATCATGAATTTCCGCGGGATAAATTCCGACTTGTAATGCCTCCTTTGATTTCTATCCTTATCGCATTTTTATTTTACTTTTCTTTCAAGATTTTTTTCGGCAATGCAGGCTATCTTCTGTTTTCAGGTTTTTGTGCAGGTTATAGTACTTATTTACTTATCCATTATTTTATTCATGCCAGAAAACCACCTTCAAATTTTCTGAGGTATCTATGGATTCACCATAGCCTGCATCACTATCAATCTGAAGAGGCTGCTTTTAGTGTCTCATTACCACTTTGGGATTATATTTTTGGGACAATGCCTACAAAATCTAAACCTGTAGTTTCTAAAAAAAATGATGGCTAAAATCATTAAAAATGCAGCTTAGAATTTCACTTCTGCAGGGTCATAGAAGATTAAATAATCTACCTTTGTCGGCATAAGATTTCATATGAAAAAGATACTTGTAGCTAATAGAGGCGAAATTGCCCTCCGTGTAATGCGTTCAGCAAAGGAAATGGGAATTACAACCGTGGCTGTTTATTCAGAAGCTGATAGAAATGCATTACATGTTCGTTATGCAGATGAGGCTGTCTTCATCGGACCTCCGCCATCCGGTCAAAGCTATCTTGTAATTGACAAGATCATTCAAGCTGCAAAATCTACAGGTGCTGATGCCATTCACCCGGGCTATGGTTTCCTTTCGGAGAATGCGGATTTTTCTGACAGGGTCAAGGCTGAAGGATTAATTTTCATTGGACCTGGCGGTGACTCAATGCGCCGGATGGGAAGTAAATTGGCAGCCAAGTCAACGGCGGTTGAATTGGGAATTCCACTCGTACCCGGTACAGCAACGGCCATTGAAGATATTGAAGAAGCAAAAAAAATAGCTACGGAAATTGGTTTTCCTATTCTTATCAAAGCTTCAGCCGGAGGAGGTGGAAAGGGTATGCGTATTGTAAGTTCTGCAGGCGAGTTCGAAGAACAAATGAAGCTTGCCGTAAGTGAAGCAGTATCATCTTTTGGTGATGGGGCCGTTTTCATAGAAAGATATGTTGCATCACCACGTCATATCGAGATTCAGGTGCTTGGAGATACTCATGGGAACGTGGTGCATCTCTTTGAAAGAGAATGCAGCATACAACGCAGACATCAAAAGGTAATTGAAGAAGCGCCCTCCTCAGTCCTGACTGAAAAAATCAGAGAAGAAATGGGAGCCTGTGCAGTAAAAATTGCTAAAGCATGTAATTATACTGGTGCCGGAACCGTTGAGTTTCTGCTCGATGAGAAGCTTAACTTTTATTTTCTGGAAATGAATACACGGTTGCAAGTTGAACATCCTGTTACAGAGTACATAACCGGACTTGACCTTGTAAAAGAGCAAATTGAAATCGCTAGAGGAAAGAAACTTCCCTTCAAGCAAGAGGATCTTAAGATCCAAGGACATGCCATGGAAGTCAGAGTTTATGCAGAAGACCCATTGAATAATTTCCTGCCTGATATAGGTAAACTTGCAACTTATAAGATCCCTCAGGGACCTGGAGTGAGAGTAGACGATGCATTTGAAGAAGGAATGGAAATACCTATCTATTATGACCCGATGATTGCAAAATTAATCACTTATGGGGCAAACAGAAATGAATCTATTGAACGTATGAAACGTGCGATCGATGATTATCAAATTACAGGAGTAAGAACAACACTCTCATTTTGCAGGTTGGTTATGGATCATAAGGCCTTTGTTTCCGGAAATTTTGATACACATTTTATAAAAAATCATTATAAGCCTGAAATGCTCAATGTTAATAAAGAAGAGGAAATGGAAGTTGCAGGCATGTTAGCAATATCACTCATTAAAAAGCATAAAGCAAAAGTTTCTGCCAGTGGGGGTGTTCGGCTTTCCGGCAAATCGGCATGGAAACAGAATAGAAGTATGTCTTCTGATTATCGCTATCCATCATTTATAAACGTATTCTCATAATTAATTTTTTTCGGCACAGCTATTGGTATGGTAATTATGCGCAAAATTAATTTTATGAGATATTTCTTCTTTTTGAGCTTACTTATGCTCTTGGATGTGCATGAAGTGTTTTGCCAGACTCCTCTGAAATTGAATGATGACGGGTCTTACCGCCTTCCTTATATTGTTGAAGGAGAGGATACAGTCCCTGTAGTTAATCTTCCAATGGTTGATATCATCGATATGGCAAACCCTGACTATCTGAAAGATCTTCAGGCATATTACAGGTTACGCTATAATGTTATCAAAGTATATCCTTATGCTCGTCTTGCTGCTGTTAAATTGAATGAGATGGAAGCAAAAATGTCAACCATGAAAGGAGAGAGGGAGAAAAGAAAATATAGAAAATCGGTAGAAGAACAGGTGAGAAAGGATTTTGAAGAGCAAATCAAAAAATTAAGCATAAATCAAGGAGATGTACTCATCAAATTAATTGACAGAGAAACCGGACATTCATCTTATGACCTGATCAGCCAACTTAAAGGTTCTTTGAATGCTTTCTTTTCACAGAGTATTGCCAGATTATTCGGACATAATTTAAAGACAAAGTATGATCCGGAAGGTGACGATAAAACCATCGAAATGATCGTGAATCAAATTGAAACCGGAAAAATTACTTTTTAATTATTTTAGCCGAAATTTCAGTACCGGTCATGTCATTCATGAGAAGGAAATAAATACCGGGTTCCATTTTCGAGATATCGATACTTCCCTTGTGTTTCTTGTTGATTTCCCCTTGAGAACAAATTCTTCCCTCTATGGATAGTATCTTATAGCCTACGAATTGCCATTTACTTTCACTTTCAAAAAATAAGTAGTCATTGACCGGATTAGGATAGAGAAATAATATGTCTCTGTTTATGAAGGGTTCTTCTATACCAATAGGAGAAAGGGTTTCATAGAATGTTTTTGGCAAGTCGATATACAGTGGATCTATCTCACTTTTTTCAAGTAATAGTAAGCAGGCATCCAGATCGCCTTGACCAAAACTACTCGTATAACCTGCAACGGCTAAACCACCGGTCGGTGTTTCGATGATACTGAATCCTTCTTCATCTAACGTTCCTCCAAAAACATAATGTCGAAAATTATTTAACGTCGAATCATGCTGAACTAACCACATTCCTTTTTGACCAAATCCTCCGGGGTTCTTGATCCCTGCTGTAATTAATTCGGAGTTTGACTTGACTACTATCGCATTAAAATAGTCATCCGTGCTGCCATTTCCTGTGAGTGCCCATCCTGCCACACCATTTGTATCAACTTGTTGTATTAAAATTTCACTGCCTATTGAGTCAGTGTAAATTGAACCACCACTTAAAAATAACCAATCGAAATTTGTGTGATCAACAGCATTAAAACGATCTGCGCCCAGGTAATTAAAGGTTTTTTCAAAAATCAACTGCCCTGAAAAATCAAGCTTGACAAGATATCCGTCAAGGTCTGATGATTGATAGGCTCCACAAAGATATATTGCGTCATGAAGAATGCTGAGGCCATAAAAAGCATCATTCCCTGTGGCACCAAAATTCTGCTGCCAGACAATGTTTCCCTGCAGATCCACTCTTAAAACCCAGGCATCAGAACCACCGGCAGAGTAAGTATAGCTTTCGCCGCAAACTATTATTGTACTGTCCGGCAGAAATTCCATGTTATAAAAGAAATCCCAATCTGCACCTCCGAGACCTTTTTCCCAAATAGGTTCTCCATTGCTATCTGTTCGGCACAAATAGCCATCATAGCCATTGACACCTAAGGAATTTGAGCTGCCGGCAATCATAAAGCCGCCATCATTCAATGCCAGAATAGAATAACCGCGATCAACATTGGATCCTCCAAGTACTGATGACCATATGTGATTCCCATGCTTGTCAGTTCTTACCAGATATACTGACCGGTTTCCCTGGCCATATCCATTTGTAGAACCTACCAATGCAAATCCACTATCACTTGTCAAGGTGAGATCACGAAATTCTTCCGTCTTAGTGCCGCCGAAAGTAAAATATCTGGCTGTGTCCGGTGCTGATGTACTTAGAGCAATCGCAAATGTATTCTTGTGCATGAACAGATGAGCTGCAAGCAGAATAATTACAATAGCTGAAAATTTCTTTGCCATCATACGAAGTATAATCAATGATTAGAAAGATACGAAATTCCCGGCCGTATCTTATCTATATGCAATCTGACCAGCTTTTCGAAATCTCGCTGCGACTGTTTGTTCTTTGGTATTTGTGTCATATTCGTAAAATCCACTTCCACTCTTTATTCCCAGATGTCCGGCTGTAACCATATTTACTAATAGAACACATGGAGCATATTTGGGATTACCGAACCCTTCATGCAGAACTCGCATGATGGAAAGACATACATCCAGTCCGATAAAATCAGCTAATTGCAATGGACCCATCGGATGAGCCATTCCCAGTTTCATTACAGTATCAATTTCTTCAACGCCTGCTACACCTTCATGCAATGTAAGAATTGCTTCGTTTATCATCGGCATCAGGATTCTATTAGCAACAAATCCGGGGTAATCGTTAACTTCGACAGGGATTTTGCCAAGCTTTTCACTCAGTTCAAAGATTGTTGTTGTAACTTCATCAGAAGTCACGTAACCTCGAATAATCTCAACGAGTTTCATTACAGGTACCGGATTCATGAAATGCATACCGATCACTTTTTCAGGTCTGCTTGTTTGAGCAGCAATCTGCGTGATAGAAATCGATGATGTGTTTGTGGCAAGTATAGCATGAGGTGCTGAAAATTTATCCAGATCCCTGAATATTTTCAACTTTAACTCTAAATTTTCGGTGGCCGCTTCTATAATGAGGTCAGAAGATCTCACACCGGATTCAATGGATGTGAAAGTGTGAATATTTTTAAGCGTATTCTCTTTGTCCTTTTCAGTAATTTTTTGTTTGCTTAGCATTCTATCAAGATTCTTACCGATAGTTACTAATGCCTTTTTTAATGAGTCTTCCGATACATCAACCAGATTTACATTAAAGCCCTGTTGTGCAAAAACGTGAGCAATGCCATTTCCCATTGTTCCGGCACCGATAACTGCAATATTTTTCATGTGAATTTTATTTTTAGCTGAAAGGACAATTTAAAACTAAATCTATAAACAAAACGAATCTATTTTCCTGATCTCTTCAATATTATCATGACAGTGTAGATCATTATTTTAAAATCAACTGCGAGTGACATGTTTTCAATATAAATCAAGTCATATTTTAAACGCTCAACCATTTGGTTTACATTTTCTGCATAGCCAAATTTTACTTGTCCCCAACTTGTGATCCCGGGCCTTACTTTTTGGAGGTGCCGGTAATGTGGTGCCACTTTCATGATCTGGTCAATAAAATATTGCCGTTCAGGTCTTGGTCCGACTATTGACATGTCTCCTATGAGTACATTGAAGAATTGGGGAATTTCATCAAGACGGATTTTTCTCATCCATCTTCCGAATTTCGTTACCCTTTGGTCTTGCGTGCTTGATAGCTGCGGTCCTAGTTTTTCCGCATCAACAACCATCGACCTGAATTTATAAATTCTGAAAGGTTTACCATGTAAACCGATTCTTTCATGGCTATAAAATAATCCGCCCTTAGAGGACAATTTAACACCGATAGCAGTGAAAATATATAAAGGCGAAAAGACCGTTAGTACAAAAAATGATGTTACGATATCAAATAGTCTTTTTACACTTTGTTGCCATACCGGCATCAGATCAGGAGAGATCTCAATGAGCGGTGCTCCAAAGATTGCATTCATCTTCACCGAACCTGAAAGGATATCATACATGTCGGGAATGATTTTCACGATGACCGGTATATCTTCCAGTTCATTAATGATCTTACCAATATTTTCATGTTCAGATGACTCAAGAGCAATGATAGCTTCTTCTACCTTATATTTACTTATGATCTCTCTCAGGTTATGTATTTCACCAAGATTTGGCAGGTGCTGTGCCAGGAGATGATCGTTGTTCCCGTCTACGTGAACAAAGCCAATGAATTTATTTCCTTCGGAAGAGAATTCGGTTCGCATTTGACTCAACAAATTGCTTGCATTGTTGTTACTGCCGATCATGATAGTAGGGAACCCAATTTCTTTCCTATGTATCTTACGAACTGTCTGAGTCGAAAGTATAATCCTGGAAACTGCAGTAAGTACGAAGTGGAGCGTAAATAAAGTGAAGAAAGTGTGATAATAAGTTTTATAATTGATAACCGTATCATCTAATAGAAGTGAAAAGAATATAATCAGAACTCCGATGACAGATATGTATAATGTCTGTCCCAATTCCTTGAGTCGGCTTTTTCTATATACGTTTCTGTAAGCACCTACAAGAGCATATAAGGCTACCCAGAAAACAGGAATGAGCAGGATTCCCAAATAGAATTTCTTGTCGAGAACCAAAACGTCATAGCCAAATTTTTCTGTCTCTATGTAAAGCTTTCGATAAATATAAAACAAACCCCAGGCAAGCGCTGCAAATAGCCAGTCTGATAGCAAGTGTTTTAAAGTTTGTTTACGCTTATTCATCAATAGAGAACTTTGAGATTGTCAAGGTAAATATCCGCATTGCTGATTCCTGCGGGCAAAGTTGATTTCAAATAGATCTTATAATTTATTGCGTTGGTGAATATTCCTCCACCTGAACTTAAATTAATATATACTTTTTTCCAATCTGACGTTGCCCTTAGATTTAAAACCGGAGACTGTAACAGACCGGAACTTGAAGCAACAAAAACCCCAACCGTAAACTCCTGACTACACTTATAATTTAATTCTACAAACACAGGAGTGGTTGTTGGTAGTGTGAATGCCGTGGCTGTGGCATATTCAAAAAGGGGATGATTGACATCCATTTGTATATGTCCGGAATTTCCTTCATAAGCATCGGGATCACCACCGGGCGTAATGTTAAAGACAGAAGTATTAGCTGTTGTCGGGACAAGGAACAGGCTTCCGTCATCGAAGTCTTCCAATTGTACAAACTCTGTCCCGGGGAGATAGCTAACTACAGGTTGAATTGTAAAAGTCTTATTAGCTTCCAGGTTGATGGAGGTGTCGTAAGTCAGTAATTTGCTGTAGGCACTTCTGCTCCCTGATATTCCATTTTCCTGAATGCCTGCACGGATACTGATTTTATTCAAGCCTTCTGCCAATACTGGTACGGTAAAAGGAAATTCAAATGCTCCTAAATAAATTCCGTTCACGTAGACCCATGCATCCGTAAAATAATTTGTGCTAGTGCCTTCTGTATTATAATCCGTAATCAGTGAAACAGAATCAATATGTATGTATGAAGGAATTGGTTCAGAAGGATTGATTATCTCACACGAGCTAAAGCAAGTTAAAAAAAGGCATATTAGCAGACCTTTGATAAATAAAAATGATGCGAATGATCTTTTACGCATGTTCATGATGCGATTCTTTTCAGGCCAGAATATTCAACGATGTATTTAATTTGTCCACCACCTGATGTGCGACTTGAAGAGCCAGATAACCATCCTCCATAGGAACCGGAACATTGGTGTCGTTTATTATTGCATCAGCGAACAATTCCAGTTCCATTTTGATTGCATTTACTTCTTCGATAGCAGGTTGATCAAAATAAATTTGCTTGGACCCCTTTCCCGGTCCTAAGTCGACGGTAATATCCAGTGGCCCGGGTTCACCAACGACAGATTTAAGTCTTACTACTTCAGTTTTCTTGTTCAGGAAGTCAACAGAGATGTATGCATCTCTTTGAAAGAATCTGCTCTTACGCATATTCTTAAGTGAAATTCTACTTGCCGTGAGGTTAGCAACACATCCATTATCGAATTCTATCCTTGCATTGGCGATATCAGGTGTATCACTTACAACTGCAACACCACTGGCACTAATTCTTTTAACAGGACTTCTTACAACACTTAATACTATATCAATGTCGTGAATCATCAGATCATGAATCACTGAAACATCTGTGCCTCTCGGATTAAATTCTGCAAGGCGATGTGTTTCGATGAACATAGGCTGATGTAAAAATTTTTTTGCGGCAAGGAACGACGGGTTGAAGCGTTCCACATGACCAACCTGTACTTTAATACCTGCTTCCCGGGTGAGGGATAGAAGCTTTTTCCCTTCTTCGACTGTTTGTGTTACCGGTTTTTCGATGAATAAATGCCTTGATTTTCTGCACGCTAAAACTGCATATTCAAAATGAGAAACTGTGGGTGTGACAATATCTACGGCGTCAATCTGTTCAATTAATTCTTCGGCCGTTGCAAAAGCTTTTACACCATACTCTTTAGACACAGTAGCGGCATGCTCCGGATTATGGTCAAATATCCCAACTAGTTCAATAGATTTAATTTCCTTCAGGAGGCGGATATGAATCTTTCCAAGATGTCCGGCACCAATTACTCCGATTTTCAGCATGATTCGAAAATTCGTTCTTTTCGCAGCGCAAATTTAGCAAATTTAACAGCCTGAAAAAGGTATATGTTCTGTTAATATACCTGAAATTGTTGATATTTATAAACCGTAAGTGCTAAAAGCACATAAAGCTTAAGTTTCTTTGCAAACTGAGAAGAAATTATGATACAGATCGATGATAGCCTCAAGCACAAAGGCATGAGGAAGAAGCTTATTGAACAAATTCAGGCAAAAGGTATAGATGATAAAGAGGTATTGGATGCGATGTTGAAAGTGCCTCGTCATCTTTTTCTCGATCGGGCTTTCCTGATGCAGGCATATACCGATCAGGCATTTAGAATAGGTGCCGGACAAACGATCTCACAACCATATACCGTTGCTTATCAAAGTTCATTGCTTCATGTTAGCAAAGGGGATAAGGTGCTGGAAATAGGCACAGGAAGCGGTTACCAAACTTGCATTTTAATGGAGCTGGGGGCTAAAGTTTTTAGCATTGAACGACAAAAGGAGCTATATGATAAAGCGAAGGTTTTATTGCCGAAGTTAGGATATTCACCTAAGTTGTTTTATGGTGATGGATTCAAAGGCTTACCTGCTTACGGGCCTTTTGACAGGATTATTATTACCTGTGGTGCCCCTTATATACCTGAAGAACTCCTCAAGCAATTGAAAATAGGAGGTGTGATGGTTATTCCGGTTGGTGAAGGAGAGGTGCAGGTGATGACAACAATTTTGAAGAAGGCAGAAGGGGAATTTGAAAAACATGAATTAAAGAATTTCAGATTTGTGCCCATGTTGGAGAACCGGGAATGGGGTAGCAAGTCTTGAAAGTTCACGTAATATTTTCAGTTTTTTGGAGATTATATTTTACAGACAAGCAACTATTTAACATAATTATTCGCCAATAGGATTTCATGTAATTAAAAAAGGCTTCCGATAGGGAAGCCTTTTTTAATTGTAATTCAATGAGATATACTTTATTATATAAATGGTATGTTTTGCTTAATTAACGTCCCACCAAACTTTTGTACTCAATACATCAGGACCTTGATTTGAAATTGCTGCAGAGTAATTTCCACTGTTTATAGTTTGCTCATCTACGGCATATTTCATTCGATTCGGAATACCTGTTCCTTCAAGGACTCCATCCGCCGGTAGTTGCAATATTCCGAAATCAAGACGTCTCCATTCTGTCCATCCTTGCACACCCTGATTGTAAAGTGCAATCCATTTTTGTTTTCCGATTTTTTCCTTGTATGTACTTCCTGATCCCGGACTAGCATAGTCAACTGAAGCTTGAGCCAGGTATGCCGTAATATCAGCTCCGCTGGCCGGACTACTGTTAAGAGTTGTCCAGAATTCGATACTTGCTGTTACTCCATTATTGTAGTGCATCTGTGCATCTGTCACACCTGCGATACCTCTTGCTGCAGCTTCTGCAAGCATAAATTCAACTTGTGCATAATCCATGAATATACCCGGTAAACTCGCACTGATCATCAAATCAGAAGGAAGTGAAACAGAAGAGTTAGGTGTAGCTGCCGCATTTGCTTCGCTCAAACCGTAAACTTCTCCGACCCATGTGTCAGTTGAAGTTGCTTTATTATAGAAGCAAGGCAAGCGAGGATCGTTTTGTGCAACTAAAATATCCAACATAATGTTACTTGCAGCATAATCATTCCTTTTATCGATGAATCGGTTGTAATAAATAGGATGTGCATCTACACCTTCACCATATTGAAATAAGGCATTATCAGCATTGGATGTGAATGTACCTGATGCGATTGCTTCTGACAGAGAGGTGGACGCTAAAGAAGCATTCACATCAACAATTCTCATCGCAATTCTCATTTTCAAAGCGTTGCCGAACTTTTTCCAGAGAACCATATCACCATCATAAATCATATCACCGGATGGGCCCGAAGCGCCGGTATTTACCAATGAAATTGCCGTGTTTAATTCAGAGATCAAGCCGCTATAAATATCAGATTGTCTGTCATATTTTGGGGCGCGGCTCTTTTCAGGATCAAGGGCTTCACTATATGGAAGATCTCCCCATGTGTCTGTCATGTTCTGAAGAAGCCAGACACGCAACATGGTTGCAACAGCAATTTGATTATTAGCATCTCCTGAAGCCGATGAACCGCCCGGATCAGACTTACAATTGTCAATAATTCGATTTAGTTCAAGCAAACCTCCGACAGGAAGATCGGCACCTGTTCTTCTTCCTCCGGCATTTCCTCCGGCATAGAACAAGTTAAAATAAGTGTTTGTTGTTGGTGTCCGAAACTGATAACGGCTTTCAGAAGAATACTGGTTTGATGACCAATATTGGGCTAGTTGGTTTCCTACATTACAACCCCACCAAATGTCAAAGGTGTTGTCGGACAATCCTCTTTGTGCTCCTGCGAGATAATAACTGTTTGGTACATCAGTAGGATTGTTCGGATCATTGTTAATATTCTCAAAATCTTTTTCGCAGGATGTCAATGTGATCATCGCTCCAAAAGAAAGAAGAAGACTTATATATTTAATTGATTTTTTCATATCGATAGTTTTTTCAGGATTAGATTAGAATCTTACATTTAGACTAACACCATAAGTACGTGTAGTAGGTAATTGACCTCCTTCAATACCTTGAACATTGCCGGATGAAAGACCTGCTTCAGGATCAATATGTGGTACATTTTTATGAAGTATAGCTAAATTCCTTCCAACTAACGAAATTGATAATCCTTGAATTGCAGTCTTTTCGAATAACTTGCCCGGTAAGGCATAGGTAAGGGTGATTTCTCTGAGCTTAATAAAGGAAGCATCGTAAACGTCAGCTTTGCTGATGATGTAACCTCCGTCCAGGAAGAAGTGGTCAACGGCAGCGATGTTACCGGTATTGACCGTTCCGTCTGAAATAGCATTTCCATCAGCATCGACACCGGTTTGAACGACTCCGTCAAGAACGATTCCGTTGGCACGAATATCATTTTCCACAGTCTCAATTAAAGTACCGGAATATTTACCCCACATGTTAGTCATAGAGAAGATATTTCCGCCATCCTGAAAATCAACTAAAGCAAACAATTTAACACCTTTATATTCAACCCATGTATTTACACCACCGGTGAAATTAGGGAGCACAGATCCTAATGGTTTGACTTTGGCAGATACTGCATATGAATTAGTTGAAGGGTCAACGATTTTTCGGCCATCAGTATGATAAACGTAATCATATCCGACAAGCTGTCCATATTCCATACCCGGTCTCACCTGATAGGTAACAGAGAAAGGAGCATTCTGAATTAGTAAGCTCTCGGTCTCTTTGCCATTTTCATCAGTGAATAGTTTTTCAACCATGTTTTTGTTCTTTCCGTAGTTAGCTCCTATTCCCCACGTGAAGCCAGATTTAGTCTGAACCGGAATAAGGTCGATCATTAACTCAATTCCTTTGTTTGAGATCTCAGCTGCGTTGTAAAACTTAGATGTGTAACCGGTAGCTGATGATTGCTGAACAGGGAAAATTACATCCTTAGAAAGTGAATTGTAATAAGTGAAATCTACTTTTGCTCTTCCGTTTAAGAATACCAATTCAGTTCCTATTTCCCAGGAATTGGTTTTTTCAGGTTTTAAATCTGAATTATTGGAGCGGTTTGGAACTACGGCAGTTGCTACACCGCCAAAATTTTCCGAAACGACCGGACGGGTCTCCGTAGATGCATAAGCTGGCGGATCAATGGCGGTCGTAGCCCATCCTGCACGGATTTTACCATAGCTAAGCCATTTAGCCTGTACCAATTCAGAGAATACAAAACTTCCGGTCACGGAAGGGTAGAAGTAAGAATTGTTTTCAATAGGCAATGTGGAACTCCAGTCATTTCTTCCTGTTACATCAAGATAAAGATATCTTTTGTATCCGACTGATGCGCTTGCATAAACTGAATTACGTCTAAGTTGACTGATCATTGGTTCAGCTTTGATCTTATCTACAGAATTTGTTAAACTATAAAAGTTCGGGACATTTAAACCACCTTGTGTAGTATTAAAGATATTGGTGATTTTTCGATCCTGACGATTAACACCAACAAATCCGCTAAAGTCGAAGTCCTCATTTAGTGTCGTCTTGTAGGTGAGCATCATTTCATAGTTGTTTTCCTGAAATGCTATGTCGTTTTCTTTGTATTCAGAAATATTTGCTCCTCCTTTTGCAACACGCTCCTGACGTGAGTCATTATAGAAGTCGGTTTTTATACTACCTGAGAGTCCGAATCCTTTTCCAAGATCATAAGTAAGGTTTCCAAGACCGTAAACACGATTTCTCACGTCAGTCTCATAATCCTCATAGCTCGTCCAATAAGGGTTATCCCAATAAAGTGGAGAAAGATCATCTTCTGCGTTCATGTTCCATGTGCGCTGCGATCCGTCAGGATTTTTATAGTCTTCCAATTGCGACATGTCTAACTGACGCTGCCACCACTGAGTAAAGTTAGATGCCAGACTATTGTAACCTGTGAAAGGACGACCTTTGGCATTCGCTCTCATGTAATTTACAGAAACTGTGCTGCTGAGTCTTTTCGAAAATTTATTTGTTCCATTAAAACTTAAAACATTTCTATTCAAAGATGAATTCGGCATTACACCATTTTCATTAAGGTTAGTATAGGATAAGCGGTAGGTGGTGTTTTCATTGCCACCATCGACAGCAATACTATTATTCCTTTCAACGCCTGTTTCATAAAAATCTTTAATGTTGTCAGGATGCGACACCCATGGAGTTGTCTTTCCAAAATTCGGCATACTTGGATAATAGCTATCCCATTGACGTACAAGTTGACCGTTCATCTCCGGTCCCCAGCTACCGTCGTACTCAAAATTTGATCTTAATACATTCGGATCAGCGTCAGTGGGAATAAAATCTTCACTGGCACCACCACCATATCTGTTTTGATATTCCGGAAGCACGGCCACCTTCTTGAAGCTGATACCTGTTGAAAGGGATACGCCAATAGGAGATTTTTTTCCGTCTTTAACCCGTGCTGTTCCTTTTTTAGTAGTGATGATAATTACTCCATTTGCTCCCTGAGCACCATAGAGTGCTGTTGCAGAAGAACCTTTCAGGACGCTGATCTCTGCAATATCATCAGGATTAATATCCTGTGCAGCATTTCCGAAGTCAATTCCTTTTGCGCCTCTGGCCTGATCAAGAGTAGTGAAGTTTGAATTGTTGACCGGAACACCATCAACAACAAAAAGCGGTTGATTCTCATAGGAGATGGATCTAACACCACGCAATAGGATACGGGATGAGCCGCCCATATTGCTTGAGCCTGTGATGTTCACACCTGCTACCTTACCTTGCAAAGAGTTGATGAAATTAGCTTCCTTCGCAGTACTCACAGCTTCACCTGATACCCTTTGCGTTGAATAACCAAGTGATTTTTCGGAACGCTTAACTCCCAGAGCAGTCACGACAACTTCATCAAGTTTAAGCACGTCTGCATCAAGGGTTACATCAACTGTGCTGGATGTTCCTAACTGCACGTCTTTCGTGATCATCCCAATACCGGAAAACCGAAGGGCTTTTGCTGCCGGAGACACAGAGATGGAGTATTTACCATCAATGTCGGTAGAGGTTCCATGAGTCGTACCGATAACTACTACACTAACACCCGGAATACTCATATTATCCTGCGACGAAATGACTTTCCCTGTTATGACCCTATCCTGGGCAATTACTTGCAGGCAGGTAAATGCAAGTAGGATGGTCAACAGAGTACATGTTTTTTTCATAAATTTTGGTTTTGGTTAAACAAGCGTTTCCTGAAAATAATCTCCAAATTAACGAAAATTGATATGAGATTAACAAAAATTAACTTAATTTATATTTCAACGAATGAGTAAATAGCGGATATTCAAGCATATTGCATGTTTACAACCTGTTGATAAGATGATTTTTATAAGAAAATGCAGGTATTGGATCCGTTGCAACAATTTCTTTTGCACTTTTATCACAAGAATTTTTGGAAAAAGAGTAAATTCTTCCTCTGAAAGACTTAAAATTTAAGCCCTGAAAACTGCTTTAATTGATAAAATCGTTACAAGTTTGATTTCAATGCAAAATGTTCAAAAAATAAAGAGCAATTTAAGTCCCTGAGCCCAAAGCCAATCAACATTATAAAGTGTATAACTCTTTTAAAAACTTGACTCATATTTGACATTCGCCTTAAATTTGCTCCCATTAAACCCAACTAAACCCAAAAACACAGAACAATGAAAAAACTATTCCTAATGGTTGCATTAGCTACTGCAGTAGCATCCGTTAATGCACAAGACATGTTGTCTAAGAAAGGTACTGCTATCCTTCCGGAGTCTGGTGATTGGAGTATCGGTTTCGATGCTACACCTATTTTAGAGCATTTTGGAAACGTATTTTACAATTCCGGTAGCCCTGATTTTCCTCAAACACCTAATACACTTGTAGGGAAGAAAATGACTGACGAAAACACAGCTATCCGTGTTAAATTGCGTATCGGTATCGGAAGTTACAAAGAAGAGAATCTTGTACATGATGATGTATCTACAGCAATTCCTAACCCTATGGTTGTTGACACATGGAAAGAGTCATACACTGCAATTACAATCGGTGGTGGAATCCAGAAGTATCGCGGAAAAGGTCGTGTAAAAGGATTTTATGGTGCTGAAGTAGGAATCATGTTCGGTGGTGGAAAACACACTTATGAATATGGTAATGCAATTACTTCTACTAACACCTCTCCAACATCAACTGACTGGTATGCTCCTATGACCGGTGGTTATATGAATTTGCCTACAGGTTGGGGATCCCGTGTAACTGAAGAGAAGAATGGTTCAGGATTTGGTGTTAACCTGAATGGTTTCATCGGTGTTGAATATTTCTTCGCTCCAAAATTATCTCTCGGTGCTGAATACGGCTGGGGACTTAGCTTGAATTCTTTTGGTGAAGGCGAAACTACTAGCGAAGGCTGGAACTCAACAAGTTCAGGTGTTCAAACAACTACTACAAAGACAGGCAAATCTTCAAACTTTATGCTTGATGTTATGAATCCGGGTGGATCGATTGTTCTTTCTGCTTATTTCTAATCATTATCATTGATATAAAAAAAGCCCCGTCATTCGGGGCTTTTTTTATGACTTTATTCAAATATTATTTTCAGTTTATCATCGAACCACTCTTCTGATCTCCCGCTCCTGATCCTTTTTCTTCAAATCTTCCCGTTTGTCAAAGGTCTTTTTACCTCTGGCAAGTGAAATTTCAAGTTTTGCAAATCCTCTTTCGTTAAAATACAGTTTTACCGGAATCAGCGTGGTTCCTTTTTCCTTTAATTTCGAATCGATCTTTCGAAGTTCGGCTTTGTTCAGTAAGAGTTTACGTAGTCGCTTAGGTTCATGATTATTATACGAACCTTGCTTGAATTCACTGATATGTAAATTCTTCACCCAGAGCTCTGAATTTGTCAGAATACAAAAAGCCTCCGACAAGCTTGCCTTACCTTCACGGATCGATTTAACTTCAGTACCTGTCAGCATAATTCCTGCAGTATAACTTTGGAGTAAATGATACTCAAAGGATGCCTTTTTGTTAACGATAACTACACTCTTCTGACTCATGATCTATCTGAACAAATACAAAGGTACAAATATCACACACCTTTCCGGGAAAAAGCATTGAACAGACCTGGATGAGATTTAATCAATTCAAAACTTTGAGAGTAAGAAGATTTGTGAGGATAACAATTAATGCGATGTTCAAATTTTAATTGACCTGAATTATCGTTGAACGATCAGCACCGGTATCCTTACTCTGTGCCGAACTGCATCGACGGTTGTTCCCAATAACAGATCTTTAAAACCTTTGTGACCGTGTGCTCCCATGACGAGCAGATCAGCATTATAATCATTAACTATTTTGGGAATTGCTCTCTTCGGATTACCATAACCCAGCTTTACTTCAGTTGTATAACCTTGCCTTGTCAGCTCTTCCGCATATTTGTTCAATGATTTTTGATCCGACCTTTCTTCATAATCACGAATCTCTTGTTGCATCATTAAAGCTCCCGCCGATTCTACAATATGGATCAACAGGTAAGTGCAATTTTTCCCTCCCTGCCTTATCGCATTGGAAATATTTGTATTGTCCATTGTAGAGAAGTCGACCGCCACTGCAATGCGTTTGTAAGGTGCGCTTTCCATTGTCTTGATTGGTTGTAAAGGTGCATGAGGTATTTGTCCCTGCACCTTAACTTTCTGAATAAAGAAGGGCCTGAAAGTGATGTACAGTAATAGAAATAATGCTGCCAGGGCAATTGGAACAACTGTCACCCAAAGTATCCAGGGCCGTTCACTGTCGGAAATCCAACTGCTGATTTCATCGTATACAAGATTTGCATTCAACAGGACTATGATACTTGCCGATAGCCATGCCAGGATCTGAACATATTTGGGTATTGTAAAATCTTTCATTTTGCTTTTATCACTTACAAAGTGAATCAATGGAATAACTGCAAATCCTAATTGCAAACTCAGGATTACCTGTGAGAAAATCAAGAGTTTTCCGGTAGCTGCTTCTCCAAAATAAACTATTACCAATAAAGCCGGAATGATTGCTATCAGTCTTGTTAGCAACCGTCTGATCCAGGGAGCAATTCGAAGGTTAAGATAACCTTCCATAATTATTTGTCCGGCTAAAGTCCCGGTGATTGTGGAGCTTTGTCCTGCTGCAATAAGAGCAATGGCAAATAATGTCGGTGCCCAGGTCGTACCTAGCATAGGTTCCAAAAACTTGTGTGCATCTTGAATTTCTGCTACTTCAAACATTCCATTCTTGAAAAATGTTGAAGCCGCCAGGATCAGAATTGCTGCATTTACAAAAAATGCGAGATTCAAGGCAATGGTAGAATCAATTATGTTATAACGAATGGCTTTCTTCAGATCCGGACTCGTTCGTTTAAATTTTCTTGTTTGGACAAGTGATGAGTGTAGGTAGAGATTGTGTGGCATCACGGTAGCTCCTATAATTCCTATGGCAATGTACAATGCAGTGCTGTTCGGAATAGACGGTATAAAGCCTGTCATCACTTCACTTATCACAGGTTTCGCAAAGATCATTTCTGCAAGGAATGCCATACCTATAACTGAAATCAATCCCAGGATAAATGCTTCCATTTTTCTGATTCCGTAATTGATCAGAAACAATAGCAGAAAAGTGTCCAACACTGTTATACAAACTCCCCAGATCAAAGGGATGTCAAATAAAAGTTGTAATCCAATTGCCATACCTAAGACTTCTGCAAGATCACATGCTGCAATTGCAATTTCTGCCAGGAAGTACAAAGAGAGGTTGACCGGTCTTGAATACGTTTCACGACTTGCCTGAGCCAAATCCCTCCCGCGTACGATACCTAATCTGGCACTCAGACTTTGCAATAGAAGTGCCATAAGGTTAGACATTAACAGAACCCATATTAATGTATATCCAAACTGCGCACCTCCTGCTATATCGGTTGCCCAGTTTCCCGGGTCCATATAACCAACGCTGACTAAATAGGCGGGCCCAATGAAAGCTAACAACTTTCTGAAGCCTCCGGTGTGTTTATCCGTGTCTACAGAGGAATGTACCTCGGCAAGAGATTCAGATCTTTTATTTTTATCACTCATGATTTTGCGTTTTTATCTTTCAACACCAGTAAGTTCCTTGCTACATCATGACTTATGTGCAGGGAAGTGTTTTTACCTTGAATAAGCAAGGTCATAGACTTATCAAATTCCTGAATATCCTTCACTAAAATTTTTTGTCCTATTGACAATTCGTTTTTAGACAGGTAACGCAAAAAGCTCGTACCATGATCAAGTACACCTGTGAGTGTCACTTTGGAATTCTTGGAGATACCTGACAAGGGTAAAGTTTCAATAGGATGGAAAATCCCATTTTCATCCGGTATCGGATCACCATGTGGATCGAAACGTGGATGTCCCAGGTAGTTATATAATTTTTCTACCAGTTTTTCAGATTGTATATGCTCGAGTTGCTCTGCCATATCATGCACTTCGTCCCATTTAAAACCAAGTTTTTCTACAAGAAACAATTCCCACAATCTATGCTTTCTGATTATTGCAATGGCTACTTTTTTTCCGGATGCAGTGAGAGAAACGCCTTTGTATTTCTCATAAGATATCAGCTTCTTCTCCGACAGTTTTTTAAGCATGTCTGTAACTGATGCAGGAGTAGTAGTCAGCCGCTTGGAAATCGACGTTGTACTGATCTTTCTATCTCCACTTTCAAGCAGATTATAAATGGCCTTCAAATAATTTTCCTCCGTAAATGAATTCATAGTTGATATGAAAATTTAGACAAATCTAAAATATAATTTAGACTAAGCAAAATATATTTTTAATTCATTGATAATTAAGTAAATATATATTTGATTGATAAGCTTTATTTCCGTTATATCAGGTCAAATATCTGGTCTATTCATTAACTTCGTCGCTGATGAATTTGTACAAGTTTTTACTTAGGCCACTGTTATTTTTATTGGACCCGGAATCGGCACATCATTTTGTTACCAACGTTTTAAAGCTATTATTTAATATTCCCGGCGTACCTAAACTGATTGGCTTTTTATATTCTACAGGATCACCCTCCCTGAAAAGAACAGTATTTGGAATAGACTTCCCAAATCCTGTTGGTCTTGCGGCAGGTTTTGACAAAGATGCAAAGTTGTATAATCAACTTTCTTCTTTCGGCTTTGGTTTCATCGAAGTCGGAACGGTAACTCCTAAAGCCCAAGCCGGAAATCCAAAACCCAGAATGTTTCGCTTAAAGGATGACAATGCTCTCATTAACAGAATGGGCTTCAACAATGAAGGTGTCGAAGCTATGATAAGCCGTCTTCGTGGAAGAAATAAAAAAGTAGTTATTGGTGGAAACATCGGAAAGAATAAAGACACACCCAATGAACAGGCAATTGATGATTATGAAAGCTGTTTCAAAGCACTCTTTCCGTATGTAGATTATTTTGTCGTAAATGTGAGTTCACCAAACACAGCAGGTTTAAGAGATCTGCAGGAAAAGGGACCGCTCTTATCAATCCTAAAACGATTGCAGGTTTTAAACCGGGAGCTAAGTGGATTGGAGAATAAATTATCCAATCTTAAGTTAAAACCTATTTTACTAAAAATATCTCCGGATCTTAGCTATTCTGCATTAGATGAGGTGATCGAAGTTTGCCTTGAAAGTAACTTAGACGGCATCATTGCAACAAATACAACAATTTCCAGAGAGCAATTGAATAGTTCAGTCTCGACACTTAATAAGTGTGGTAATGGGGGTCTCAGCGGACTTCCATTAAGAAAGAAATCAACTGAGATCATTAAATATATTTCAGATAAAGCTAAAGGGAAACTGGTGATTATCGGAGTAGGAGGAATTCATCATCCCGATGATGCTATAGAAAAATTGAGAGCAGGTGCCAGTCTGATCCAGCTTTATACAGGTTTTATTTATGAAGGTCCTGCATTGATAAAAAAAATCAATAAACAACTATTAAAGGAATCAGCCTGGTAAAGATTCCGGTTGAGATTTACCTTGAATGCGGTTATTCTTGCTTTGCAGATGTTGACAAATGTTTCAATACTTTTGCTTCAATATAGAAGATGATCTCTTCTACGATATTTTTAGTCTGATCTCCTGTTCTTTCAAGCTTTCTTATGGTTGATACAATATGAAGCGCTTGTAAAATCTTATCAGGATGTTCTTTGATATAGGTTGCCAGCACAGCATTTGCTTTGGCATTAATTTCATCAAGTGTATCATCCTTTTTAAATACCCCTCTTGCCAATTTAGTATTTTCCTGATCAAATGCCTGCTGAGCATCTTTCATCATTTCAAGTGCCATATCATACATAGTCACTAGTTCTGTAACTTTTAATAAGTCTTTGTCAAAAATAGTTTCAGTTTCGGTAACATACCTCGCAATTCCATCTGCTATATCGCCTATTCGTTCAAGGTTAGAGTTTATTTTTAACACAGCAAGAACGAACCGGAGATCTATAGCAACAGGATTGAATAGGGCAAAGATGTTTTCACAATCCTTGTCAATTTTTAATTCTAGTGCATTAACACGTTTTTCGTTGAAGTTTACTTCTCTGGCAAGTGCTTTGTCAAGATTCAACAAAGCTTCTTTGCCTTTTTGAAGTTGGGAACTTACCAAAATAAACATTTCAAGAATTTCCTCTTTCAGTCTTTTTAGTTCTATATCGAGATGTGTCATTGTTTTTATTTTTTTTTGTGTCGAATCTGGTTTGAGTATTCACATTGAAGAAAACCTTTCGGAGTAGTTAATCCTCTAATGTAATGAATAGTTAGCCAAATCTTCCTGTAACGTAATTTTGTGTTTGTGAGTTGGTTGGGTTAGTGAAAATAACAGGAGTAGAGTCAAATTCTATAAGTTCACCCAGGTAGAAGAAAGCAGTTTTGTCACTCACTCTTCCTGCTTGCTGCATGTTATGAGTTACGATGATTATTGTATACTTGTTTTTAAGTTCGTAAATTAATTCTTCGATTTTAGCAGTAGATATTGGGTCGAGTGCGGAAGCCGGTTCATCCATCAGCAGAATTGATGGTTCTATGGCAAGAGCTCTTGCAATGCAAAGTCTTTGTTGCTGTCCTCCTGAAAGTTCAAAAGCTGATTTCTTCAGCTTGTCCTTGACTTCATCCCAAAGTGCAGCTTGTCTCAATGAGGTCTCAACACGTTCTTCAACAAATCCCGCATGATTGATGCCATTAACGCGCAAGCCATAAGCAACGTTTTCAAATATTGATTTAGGAAAGGGATTTGGTTTCTGGAAAACCATGCCTACCTTTTTGCGTAGTTCATCAATACGCATTCCGGATATTTTCTTATTGATATCTTTTCCGTCTAGTAGCACTTCTCCTTTGATCTTAACATTCGGAATAAGATCATTCATGCGATTGAAAAGACGCAAGTAAGTTGATTTACCACATCCTGATGGCCCGATGAGTGCTGTGACCGTATGAGGTTCAAAGGCCATCGTGATTCCTTTTAATGCATGGAAATCGCCGTAATAAAGATGAACGTCCTTTGTTTCTAGTTTTTGCATTTTATTTGATTAATTCATTTTAACTTTCTTACTAAAATATCTTCGGAGCGTGTTTGCAAGCAGATTTAATATAAGGACTAGCAAGACCAGAACCAGTGCTGTTCCATATGCCATATCTCTGGATTCCTGGATCTTTGTTCCACTGGTTGAAATAACATATAAATGATAGGGTAGTGCCATCACTTGATCAAAGATGCTGTCCGGAAGCTTAGGCAGGAAGTAGGCTGCCACTGTAAAGAGAATTGGCGCAGTCTCACCGCTTACGCGACCGATAGAAAGTATAAGCCCTGTTAATATATTAGGTAATGCCATTGGCAGCACAACACGACGAATAGTTTGAAGTTTTGTAGCTCCCAGTGCCAGACTTCCATGTCTGAAGCTATTGTTCACTGAAATTAATGCTTCTTCCGTAACACGTATTACCACAGGCAAGGCTAGTAATCCCAGGGTAAGGGATCCTGCCAGAATAGAGTCACCGAATCCTAGTGTATTAACGAAGAGCGACATCCCGAACAGGCCGAATACTATTGAAGGAATACCTGCAAGGTTGTTCGTCATTAATTTAATAAATCGTTTGTACCAGGAATCTTTAGTATATTCATGAATATAAATTCCTGCAAGTACCCCTATCGGGAATGCAAATAACATTGATCCTGCAACAAGATAAAGTGTTCCAATGATAGCCGGGTAAATTCCACCTTTTGTCATTCCGTCTTTAGGCATCTCTGTTAGAAACTCCCAGTTCAGCATATGCCATCCGCGCACGAAAATAAATTCGATGATCCATATCAGTACTCCGATTACAAGGAAACTGAGGATGCGAAAGATCCAGAAGGCCAGTATTTCTTTATTCTTTTTAGACATGTTCTGTTAATGCTTCAGTTTTCTTTTCGATGAAATATATTCTATCCATAGATTAATCAGCAGTGTGATGATGAAGAGAATGCACCCTAATGCAAACAAGGCCTTGAAATGAACTCCACCTTGTGGAGCTTCACCCAATTCAGCAGCAATGGTTGCAGGTATAGTCCTGACAGGTTGTAAGAGTGATGTAGGCATGACTGCGGCATTTCCGGTAACCATCAGCACGGCCATGGTCTCTCCGATAGCACGACCAATACCAAGAATTGCAGCTGCAGTAATTCCTGACATAGAGTAGGGCAGAATTACTCTTGCAATAGTTTGCCATCTGTTGGCACCCAAGGCAAGTGATGCTTCTTTCATGCTGCGAGGTGTATTTCGGATTGCATCTTCTGATACCGTGATAATGGTTGGCAATGCCATGATTGCAAGGACGACACTTCCTGCCAATGCGGTTTCACCAACAGGCAGATTAAAAATGTCATGGATCAATGGTACTATTACTATCAAGCCAAAAAAGCCATACACAACTGAAGGTATTCCGGACAATAGTTCTATCACCGGTTTCAGTATTTTTTGCAATCTGGGATCAGCTATTTCAGCCATGTAAATCGCCGCAGCAATGCCAATCGGCAAGGCAAAGATGATTGCAAAAATGGATACTAATAATGTACCGAGTATTAGAGGCAGGACTCCAAGCTGAACTGCAGGTTCGGCTGTCGGAAACCATTCCTTTCCTAGAATGAAATCCGGAATATTGTTTTGATCTACTTTTATTACTTTGCCCTTCAAGTCTTTGGCTAAATACATTTCCGGATATACGGCAAGCAGATTTGGGATACTGTCTACTAATAAATTTAATTTGTCAGGCAGGAACTCAAAATCAGCACCGATCTCTTCATCGCTGAAATACTCACCGAGGTTGTTGATCGTGAAAGTTTTTATTGGCTCATCATTTCCATTTAACTCCTTCCAATTCTCAATATTTCCATCAAAAATATTTTTGATCTCAAGAGCGCTTAAATGGTCAACCGGATTTTTACTGTTAAGGACAATAGTATTATGATGTTCCAATGGTGATGTGTTGAACAATGAAAGTCCTTCACGAAAGAGAAACACCACTATCAATAGGACGGCAAAACTGGTTACAGTACCACTGATCATCAGGATGCCTTCAATGAAATGTTCCCAAAAACGTTTTATTCTGTTTTTCACTATCAAAAATCTATTAACACTGATTCAACAATTCTGTAACCTTAACACTCTTAACGCAAGAAAAACAGTGGCCTTTTCATTACCACTGTTATTCTTTAACTATGCTCTGGTTATTTCAAAGGAATATAACCCACCTGTTCAACAATCTTTTGTCCTGCAGTAGAGAGGATAAAATTAATAAAAGCTTTTACATTTGATTCTTTTGCTGTCGGATAATAATAGAATAGTGGTCTTACAATTGGGTAAGTCTTATTTTGAGCATTTGCCATATTAGCATTCACGTAATTTTTGCCCTTATCATATGAAACAGCTATATCTTTCACTTCATTATTCACATAAGCCAGCCCAACATATCCTATCGCACCTTTAGTCTGGCTGACAGATTGAATGATTGCTCCGGTTGCAGGCATGTTTAATACTGACGAAGCATAATTCTTTCTTGCCATCACATGCTCCTTGAAAAATTCATAGGTCCCTGAACTTGATTCGCGGGAATATGCTACAATTTGTAAATCTTCACCACCAACTTCTTTCCAATTCTTAATCTTTCCGGTATAAATCGCCTCTAGTTGTTCCCGTGTTAATTGTGAAACTTTATTGGCCGGGTTTACTATGACCGATAATGCATCATTTGCAATGATTACTTCTTTAAATGCAGTTCCGGCCTCTTGCAATTTCAATCGCTCATCCATTTTCAATTTTCTGGAAGACATTGCAATATCGGTTGTTCCGTCCATCAAAGCTGCAATTCCAACACCACTTCCGCCTCCAATGATCGTAATCGAGGCTCCGGCATTTTGTTTCATGTAATTCTCAGCTTCCTTTTGAGACAAGGGCAATACTGTGTCACTTCCTTTAATAATTACTTTTTGTGCTGTCATTTCAAATGAAATGGCAACTAAGAGAAGAATATATAGTAACTTTTTCATGGTTTTTTGTTTTGATTAGAATTTTATTTGAACTCTGAGTGTGAAAACATTATCGTGAAGATCTTTGGTATAACTAGGTTTTCCGCTTGTCGAAGTGAGATTTTTTGATGTCTCGTTTTTTACCATGTCATAGTATGCGGTAATTTTTACATTTGAATCCCAGCGGTAGGCCAGTCCAAGTCCCCATGTGTCAAATCGTACATCAGCAGTGTTAAAGGATTTATTTCCGGTCGTTCCGTCAACGGTTCTTCCTATTGCATCTCCTTCAACATCAGTATTGGGATCATACCAATCATATTTAACTATGGCTTGTAATGGTGAGTTTCCAATATTCTGCAGGAAGTAGAAATATGCTCCATTGAAGGCCCGTTTATATACATAAGAAGTAACAGCAGCTTTTGGACTTGAGCTGGAAGATGATGTTCCAACCTGATCACCTTGAATATATTCTGCCCTCACAGAAGTGATACCGGGAGCCCAGGCTACACTCAATTCGGCATTAACACCCATGTATTTTCTTTCGGCATACTTTCCTTTGAATTTTCCGTCTTGTATTTTATAACCATTCACTCCGGCCATATCAGCTCCTACAGTGTAAACAGTATCTGCATCTACACGGAACCCACCATTATATACAGAGGCACCAAAACCATATTTCACTTTTTCGGAGGCGGATGATTTGTTGACGGTAATGCGTCCGATAAAATCTTTTTTCTTATCAAAGTCGCTTGCATCTGCACCTGCCGAAGGAGCTCCTGTTCCGTTAAATAATCCCCCTTCAATTCTAAGCCAATTCCAGTTACTGGTCTTATGACCTTGAATAGCAATGGTAGCACCCAGGTCACGTTCACCGGGGAATAAGATTTGTGACATACGCCCGCGTTCCGGAGATTCGCGTGTGCTTGATGAATATCCGATTTCATGACCAAACGGCCTGTCAAACATACCTGCTTTTAGTTGGATCCATCCTGTCCACTTATCTGTTAATAGAATGTAAGCATCTTTGATAGCAAGACCCTTTTCTGAAACATCGATTTGCAATACATATTGAGATGTTGAAACGCCTCGTTCATCAGCAGGAGATGTATATGCTGCTTTAAATCGACCTCGTCGAACCGCAAATCTTTTATCAACTCCTGATTTAAAATTGCCGCCGGCAAATGATTCTTGCCCTGCAGAATCAGCAATTTGATATTGTGCCTGAATGTAACCGGAGAGTTTTAATCTCTTCATAACATCCAACTTTGAATTAATGGATGCTACATTAGAGGTGAGTGTATCCAATGGACTTAATACAGGTTCTTGTGCGTACAGGTAATTAAGGCTCATCAGAGAAGCGAAGAATAGGAATAGTTTTTTCATATCTGCATGTTATTTAACAGCAAAGTAACATACACAATGTTTCCTTAAAGTGCCTTCAATGTTAAGCCAGTATTAAATGTGAATAAATTGTATATATTATGTAAACTATTCCGTTTCATTAAAATTTGTAAGAAACTGATAATGAATAATTAACGCCATAATTATAGTTGGATATCCCTGAATCAATATCTGCTGCATATCTACCGTTTTGATTCTGATCCTGATAGAAGATTCCCGGCTCGTTGAATATGTCGCTGACCGTAAGTTTGATCTCACCTCGCTCAAATACCTTTTTGCTTATTTGGAGATCCAATAGATTTCTTGGCGATTCTTCGATACTCAGGTAACCTGAATTTCCTACCTGATAAATTCTTTTTCCTATACGGTTATATACAAGATTAACTCCAAAACCGGATTTTCCTTCAGTATACATTAAACCTGCATTGATGAGATAAGGAGATTGACCTTGCATGGGTCTGTCAGAGCCGGCTCGTTTATCATCGGATTTATCCACTTTTGATTTCATGATTGCTACATTTCCATAGAGGCTGAAGTTTGTCCATTGTTTCCAGTCAAGAACTTTTTCGAGCATGGATAAATTTTTTCTCCACTCAAACTCGACACCATACACATAGGATCCCGGTGCGTTTTGGAAACTAATTCGCCTTGAACCGGCACCTGAACTTTCTACCACAGGCTCAATTGGATTCTTGAATTTTTTATAGAAGATAGATGCTGAAAGTATTTGTCCGTTTTCAGGAAATGTTTCAATTCGGGCATCAAGATTATAAATCTCGGTACGCTTCAATGAGTCGTTGCCTTCAACTGAAGTTGCAGTGCTGAAATCATAGAATCCAAATGGTGCCAGCTCTCTGAATTCAGGTCTTGCGACGGTCTTTGAAACTGCAAATCTCAAGTTTGATCTTTCAGTCAATGAGTAGTTAGTGTTGATTGATGGCAATATGTCAACATAATTTGTAGCAACATTGATCGTGTCATTGCTATAACCAAATGAATGTAATTTTTGAATAAAATTTTCGATTCGAAGTCCCCAAACAATATTTAATTTCTTGGTTATTCCATTTTCAAACTGTACATAACCGGCATGCAAGTTTGATGTTGCGGTATAATGATCTGAAGGGTTTGTGATCTCGTCAAGTCTGAATCCTTTGGCCCCTATATTCTCAGGAGCAAAGATCGAGTCTGCCGGTTGTGTTAGAAGTTTCCAATTGAATTTCCCCGGATTGGTCACCACATAACCCAGGACACGTGCATCAAATACCCTATCTTTAAATTGTTCACTATAACCCATTTTGACAGAGTGTCCTGTGCCTAAGAATTTCATGGGGATAGAAAAGTTCATCTCGCCGGTGTATATCGATTCATTTAGATCTGAATAGAATTTTCCTGCATAACTGGGTGAAGCATTTCCAAAAGGCACATAAGCATACATGGTTGTATCCTCAGAAGAATTGTCGTTATTCCTGTAGTAGTACATCCTACGCAGATTTGGTACAGACTGAGCCGTTTTTGTAATGCTTCCATGCCAGTTGATTTTTACATCTGATGATGGAAGAAAATGACTTCCTGAAAGAATTGAATTATAAAAATTTGTGGACGTGTATTTCAATGCACTAGCCGAAATGATTTGCTGGTTCTCGATGTCAAGTCCGCTTCTGAGTATAGTCTGATCTTCGGAATTTACGCTGTATAAATTTTTTAAACTGATCTTATTGTTGTCATTCAGTTTATAGGTAAGATTTAACAATCCACCCCAGAATACATTTTTCTTAAATTGCTCATCATTGAAGTTATAGTTTTGTGATCCGTCAAAATCATAATCGCTTCTTTCTACAATTGTCCGCTTTTGTGACGTTGAGTAACTTAAGGCTCCTATAACACCAAACTCATTTTTGAAGATTTTTTTATTTTGACCAAATGAAAACTGATAAGATTGACTTAATGGTGACTCGCTCGCATCTTGAATTGCCCAGTCATTTTTCATGAGTTTGGAAGCTTCGATCTTTGAAGCAGTACTTGCTTTTTTGAATTCTTCAGAACTCGGGAATTCAGCCGGAATTTCTCTCGTTCCATCATCTCTGCCAAGCCAATCCTGTTTACCACCCTCGTAGCTTTTATATGGCTTAAACGTACTTTGAGAATTTAGTCCGGTACCTGCTGAAAAACTCAGAAAGCCTCTATCCGGGATGTCTTTCGTATTTAATTGAAGAATTCCTCCTGCGAAATCACCTTGAAGTTCCGGTGATGCTGTTTTCACTATAATTAAATTGTCCAGTAAGGAGGAGGGGAAGAGATCAAAGGAGAATGCTTTTCTGTCAGGTTCAGTACTTGCCAATGGAACCCCATTAAGAGTAGCACTGTTGTAGCGTTCATTCAAGCCACGGATAATTACAAAACGACCTTCCTGAATGCTTGCACCACTGACTCTTCTGATTACCTCACCGGTATTTTTATCCGCAGTTTTTTTAATGGATTCTGCAGAGATGCCATCCTGAACTGTAGCACTCTTTTTCTGCATCAGCAAAATTGAACCAATGCTTTCTTTTTTCATGTCTGCCGTAATTGTTACTTCATTCAAAAGTAAACTACTGGCTTCCATTGTTACATCAATGACTGAAACAGATTTGTTGGTGACTTGAATACCTGGTAATATTTTGGAATTATAGCCAATGTATCTTATCACCAGTGAGTATGTACCACTGGGAATTTGATCTATCTTATAATAACCGTCAAGATCCGTGACCGCACCTAAAGTGGTTCCTTCGAGCATTACAGGTACTCCAATAAGCGTTTCACTGGTAGATTGATCCAGGATACGACCCCGGATTGTACCTCCTTTGGGATCAGCTCCGGAAAGATCCTGAGTAAATAAGACTAATAAGACTGCTTGAAAAAATCTCCTGAATATTATGTTGTGTTTCATGCTTTCAATTCGTTTTGCTTGTGCAAAGCTATTACCAAGATGTAAACTCAAGTTTACTGTCGTATTACTGTAGTGTTAAGTAAAAATTAATAAAGCCGGTTGTGGCCGGCTTTATTAATTTTTACCTAAAATTTCAATTACTTCACTATAAACCTATGATTTGATTCGCCTTGTTCGCCGGCTATGTTAAGAATATAAAATCCCGGACTTAGATTCTCTGCATTAAATTTAACATTTTGTTGACCTGCATTCATTTGTCCTGCAAATACCTCTTCCACAATTTTACCACGGGTGTCAACTATATTGATCCGGTTAAATGAATTTTTACTGCTGGTGAATGATACAGATGAGTTTGCTGTTGCAGGGTTAGGATAGATATTTACATTGGTATACGTTGAGTTTTCTTCAATGCCAGTTACAATGTAAACTGTATTCTGACAGTCAAAGTTAGTCCAATCTGCTGTCCAGTCAATTGTTCCAAAAGCTCCTGTATATGATGTAATTTCAAAAAACGGATCTGCGAGATATGATGAACTGAAGTCAGCATTGCCTAAAAGCGGGCTACCAACCATAGGCATGAATGATGGATTGTCATAATCATACGGATTTGCCAATTGCAAATCAGTGCTGTTAGGAAGAATACTGTTTGCAAAAGAAGGTTGGTTGAACCATGTAGTGATATCCCAGGTACTTCCGGATGCAACCTCTAACGGTGTGGTACATCCTGCAATGGTGTTGTTTCTGTATTGTAAAGCATCTGTTGTTGCATTCGCTTCGCAATTTGCACCGTCAACTAAGAGGCCTGTAGGAAAACCTGAAACAGCTGAATTGAATATGGATGTTTTAACACTTCTTCTTAGGTGTGCTCCACGCTTGTAAAGGGAATTTATTGTTGTGCCTGAATTTATCATCGGACCAACAATAGTGACGTTTGAATAGATAGGATGGGTAATAGGGTTATTTAAAGATCCTGTTCCATCATTGTCTGATTCGAAACCGTTAGATCCTGAAATATCTGCGATATTTGAATCACGAAGCGAAACCAGATACTGACATTTACCGGAGAAACCAAAATCAGTATCGAAATCATCATCCAAAGCACGGAAACCGATCAGGTGCCTTAAATTGACAGTTCCACCAAAACATTCAAATGAATCATCACCTGAATAGCTAACCATGACATAATCGACAATGGTTGATGAACCAACGCCGCCAAATGTTAGTCCGTTGATCTCGTTGTTTGGCATAAAGGCTATACCGGGAAATTCAATGCGGACATATCGTAAAATCCCTGAATTATCAGTGGGATTTGTACCTCCATATAATCCCTTTACAGCGTCAACTCCGCCTTCAATTACCTTTTCACCTGCCGGATCATTGATCGGAGCATTTCCGCAAATAATAATTCCACCCCAATCTCCGTAGCTTCTTAATCCTGCAGGTTCATTAGATGTAAATACAATAGGTTGGCTTTGTGTACCATTTGCCCAGATTTTTGAGCCCCGGGTAATAATCAAGCTTCCTTTACTCGCTTTGTCTCCTTTAATTATGGTTCCTTCCTGAATTGTTAATTCAGCATTATTGGTGACGTAGACAAAGCCTGACAATAAATAGATGTTATTGTTTGTCCAATTGGTATTTGTGGTGATATCACCGGAAACAGTAATAACAGACTGAGCACTCGTCTTTAAGATCATAAGTGACGCTGCAGCAATAAGAAGTAGTAAGATTTTTTTCATGGTTTTGATTTGTAGTTTATGTTAATTTTAGTGCAAAACTATCCCAACCATGTTAAGCTCTTATTAATGCAAGCTGAACAATCTTTTACCGAATCGTGAATATAGTGTGAACGATACACAAAAAGAAAACCGCCATTCCATGGAATGGCGGTTTATGATTCGTATCAAAACTAATTTATTTTATTTTGAAAGTGGAACATATCCAACTTCAAGTACGATAGCCTGACCTTCGGGCGAGAGTGCATAATCCAGGAATGGGCGAATTTTACTTTCCATCTGCTTATCGAAGTAAAAGAACAGAGGTCTTGCAATTGGATATGATTTATCCTGTGCTGCCTCAACACTTGGCATTACATAAGTAGCACCCTGATCATAAGATACAGCAAGAGTAGATACTTCTTTACTGTCATACGCAAGTCCAATATAACCGATGGCACCTTTAGTCTGGCTGACTGACTGAACTATTGCGCCGGTAGCAGGCATTAGTAAGGCTTCATTACCAAAATTTTTCTTGTTTAGAACATGCTCACGAAAGAATTCATATGTTCCGGAACTTGTTTCACGGGAATAATAAATGATCTTCAGATCTTCACCGCCGACTTCTTTCCAGTTTTTAATTTGACCGGTAAAAATTCCTTCAAGTTGTTCTCTTGTCAATTGCTTTACCGGATTTGACTTGTTTACCACTACCGATAAAGCATCATTAGCCAGAGTAAACTCTTCGACCGTTTTATTTCCTTGATTTAATTTTAATTTTTCATCCTGTTTTATAGGACGCGAGGACATTGCTATATCTGTGGTCCCGTCCAGCAGTGCTGCAAGACCTACTCCCGAGCCACCGCCAACGATTGTAATGTGTGCTTCGTTGTGTGCTTTCATGTATTCTTCCGCAAGCTTTTGTGCTAAAGGAAGAACTGTATCAGACCCTTTAATTAAGATATCAAGTGCAGAACCGGAGTCAGAGCTGTTCTTGTTTTCGGTACTTGAATTGTTACTACAGGCACTTAAGAATATAACGGTCAGTAAGATTGAAAATATTTTTTTCATTTTTTTTGTTAATTTGGGTTTATATATTGGTTAGATTTAGTTTGAATCAAGAATTTGTGTGAAGATATTAAATCAATTGATTAATTCTTATGAATTAAAGCGATAACCGATCCCTTTTTGAGTACTAATGAAATGTTCACCAAGTTTTTTTCTTAGTCTTCTCACATGAACATCAATAGTTCTATCGTTCAATGATGCTTTTCTTTTCCAGACTTTTTCAAATATTTCGTCTCTGGTAAAAACTTTTCCGGAGCTGCTACCCAGTAAGTGAAGGAGATCAAACTCTTTTTTTGATAAATGTACAAGTTCATTGTTTAAATAAACAGTATAGGATTCTTTATCAATTCTTAGTCTTGTGTTAGTCTTATTATTAGGTTTAATAGATATTACCTGAGAGTTTGAATTGAGCCTGGTTAGTATTCTTTGTACTACTGCTTTTGGCCTTAAGGGCCTTATGATGAAGTCATCTGCACCTGCAGTAAATGCGTCAATCTCTGTTTTCTCATCCTGGTCATCGGATAAGATAAGTACTTGCATGTTTCTGGTAAAATTGTTCGATTTTATCAAAAAGCAAAGTTCGAAACATGCAACATTTTTGTTCAAAGTATCCAGCAAAATAATTCCCGGATTTTGATCTTCAATAAATTTCAGGGAGTCTGAAAACTGATTTAATAATTTTACATTGAAACCTTTTGCTGAAAGGGTATGTGTCAACAAGTTTATTTCTGCACTTGGTTCTGAAACTAGAAGTAAATTAGATCCTGTCATGGCAAAAATGTTTAGTTGATTAATTCCTTAATCATTCCGATCAGTATTGCAGGCCTGATAGGTTTAGTTATAAAATGACTTCCACCGGCATCCATTGCATTCATACTTGTATATTCATCAGAATCTGCAGTCAGGAACAATACAGGTATATCTTTAAGCATTTCATTCTGCCGAATTTTCCGGCAAGTCTCAATTCCGGTCATTTCCGGCATCCTGATATCCATGATTATAAGGTCAGGATGGTTTTCCAATGCTGATTTTATGCAATCTAGTCCATTATAAGCCTTGAAGACCTGATACTTCTCTTTCTTTAGGTTATACGAAAGTATTTCAACTACATCGGGCTCATCATCAACAAGCAGTACTTTCAGATTATTGTTCATTTTTTTTTAATTTAATCCAAAAGTATAGTACCGATGTAAAGCTTTGATTAACTCAATGTGAACAAATGGTTAAACTTTAAAATATTGATAAACAGGTATTTAAGCTAAAAAATCTATCAATTGATTCAATTTAATTAATAATGCAGGTAATCTTCCGCTTTAAGTTTAAGTGCATTCTCATTAGGAGCAGGTTCAATTTCCTTAAATAAAAGATCCATGAATTGAGTCTCAAGTCGGGGATTATCACTAAGCATGGCGTCATGTACACCACTTACCTGACAGTCAATGTTGATACAAGTACAGTCAACAAATTCATCAAAGCTAAGTTCAAGAATTGTGAATGCACTGCAATCATGAGTCATTTGCACAGCGGTCATTTTTCTTGATTCAACACACTCATACACGGAATTAAATTTTAGAAGATTCGAGATCGATCTGCACCGTTCCCAAAGTTTTTTAGACTGATTTTTATGAATGAAAGCTTTCATCTTTTTGGGTGCAAATTGTAGTTTCACTGTTGAGAAATAATTAACAGAATGTTAAGTTATAAAGAAAAGGAAGTCTATTTTCGTGATTCTCATACCATGTCATCCCGAAGAAAAAATATTAAAAGAGCTCTTTGGCTCTCAGTGGCTGCCTTGTTCCTCATAGGTATCATTTTTGGCTCGAAAATATATTTGATGATATTCAAAGCCAATGTGAAAACCTTCAGCCATCAAACCCCTTACGTTTATATACCGACAGGTTCAATGCTTGAAGATGTAGTAGCAATATTAGAAGACAACGATCTGCTACTGGATAGGGAATCGTTTTTATTTACAGCCAGACAGTTGAAGTATGATCAAAACATTAAACCCGGTAGATATCTTTTAAAAAACGGAATGACAAACAAGGATTTAGTTGGTTTGCTTAGATCTGGAAGGCAGAAACCTTTAAATGTTGTCTTTAATAACATACGAACAAAAGATCAGTTTGCCGAACGAATAGGTGAACAGATAGAGGCAAGTTCAAGTTCTATACTTAATCTAATGAACGATCCGGATTATCTTGTCGAATTTGGTTTTAATCAGGAAAATATTCTATGCATGTTTCTGCCAAACACCTATGAAATGTATTGGAACACATCTGCAGATCAGTTCATGAAGAAAATGCACAAGGAGTATTTAAAATTCTGGAATCAGAACAGAAAAGCTAAGGCGGCATCACTTGATTATAGTCCTATTGAGGTGTCTATTCTGGCGTCAATTGTTCAACAGGAGTCAAATCAAGAAACAGAGAAACCGATGATAGCCGGCGTATACATTAATCGTCTAAAGAAGAATTGGAAACTTGAAGCAGACCCTACCTTGGTTTATGCCTTAGGGAATTTTACGATAAGGCGTGTTTTGAGTATTCACAAGGAAATTGATTCTCCTTACAACACTTATAAATACGGAGGCTTACCTCCCGGACCGATTTGTCTGCAAACAAATTCTTCAATAGATGCAGTCTTAAATTATTCTAAGCATTCTTATATGTACTTTTGTGCAAAGGAAGATTTTAGCGGCTATCATAACTTTGCCAGCAGTTATATTCAACATTTGATCAACGCAAGAAAATTTCAGCGAGCATTAAATAAAAGGGGCATACGATCTTGATATGAATAAAAATTATAGACTGCAGATATTTTTACTTTGTTTGTTTATGGTGACAAATTCATTTGCCACTTATTCGCCGGTGTTGTTATTTTTAAGTAAGCAAGATCAGGCGGATACTCTTGGTTTTAATATCGTTGATGAATTGCCAAACCTCGTTTATAAGGAAATAATGTCCGGTAGAGTTTCGTTATGGGACTCGCCGAATAAAGATTTGCAAATAAAACCATCATCGCTGAAAAGTCTCGAAGAGTCAAGCGGTGATGACTTCAGTAATTCAAAGCAGCTTTTCATTTATGAACTTTGGGATCTTGATAGAAAAAAAGGGGATCTTAAAACTGTCGGATTTTATTTTTCCAGCAGAACAACAAAAGGAGATGAAATCTCATACGGTTTTGTTGCCTTTGAGTCTTTGGATAGTTTGTTCAGACAAACTCGTATTTCTTCTAATGCTAATGGAAACTGTGAGTTGACCTTTGATCAAGTTTTAAAAAGTCACTACTATTTTTTCAATGTCGTTCAGGTTGGCGAAAAAAAGATCACCAATATTAAAGAAGCACTTGCTTTAAAAGATGAAGTGAAGATTTTCCTTTCACAAAAAACGGTGCCACCTTCAAGTGATTGCAAAGATATCGTGTATTTGGTGGAACCCATACCGGGCGATAGTAATACCTACAAAGAGAATTCAAATAATTTAATTCAGAAGCTCCAATTGTACTTGAATGAAAACAAGGAAGTATTTTATAATCTAGGGGGTGACAGAATTAAAAATTTCATTCAGCTTCAAAAAGTGACGATAACATCAATTGAAATACAAGAAAAGTGGGTGAAGTTTCCTGACAAAATACAAAATGAGCTCGTTTCCATAAAAATATTTGCTGAAAATCAGGCATTAGACCTTATTGCTAAGTCTGATATTCACATTCTCGATATGCTTATAGATTTTAAATCGCTGGGAGACTTTTTAAATGAAAAAGAGTTTTATTTTCGAATCGGAAAAATAAACGATCAGGAGATCACAGAAGCTCAGTCAGTAGCTTATTTGAAAGGCCTGAGATCCTGGAAATGGAACCAGCTAACTGAATTTGTACGATATGAGTAGATATAATTTTAATATATAGAAACTAATGCCATGAGTAAAATTAAATTTGGGACAGATGGCTGGCGAGCAATTATAGCCAGAGATTTTACAGTTGAAAATGTAGCAAGAGTAACCGAAGCAACTGCTAATTATTTACTTAAACTATCAGATAAACCCTCTGTGGTACTCGGACATGATTGTCGTTTTGCAGGAAGCTTATTTGCAGATACAGTCGCAAAGGTTTTGATAGAAAAAGGTATCAAAGTATTCCTTGCTGAGGGTTTTGTCTCAACTCCAATGATCTCATTAGGTACTGTAAATCATAAGGCAGATCTTGGGATCATAATCACAGCCTCACATAATCCTCCTTCTTATAATGGATTCAAGCTGAAAGGATCATTTGGCGGACCGTTGGCTCCCGCAGAAGTCCAGAAAATTGAAGATATGATTCAATCTGCATCTTCAACAGACATTTCATCAGTTTCGTTGGAGGAAGCCCTTGAGACAAATTTATTGAAGTATGTTGATCTGGAATCGGAATACATTTCTCATGTTGAAAAGAATTTTGATTTGAATTCAATTAGGAATTCAGGATTGAATCTTGCATATGATGCAATGTATGGTGCCGGACAAAACGTGATGAGAAGATTGTTTCCCAATATTACTTTTTTGCATTGTGAGGATAATCCCGGATTTCATGGTCAGGCTCCTGAACCAATTGACAAGAACCTTGCAGAGTTTCGTGATCTGATAAAAGCGAAAAAAAATATTGATTGTGGATTGGTGACAGATGGGGATGCAGATCGAATAGGGATGTATGACGGATCAGGAAATTTTGTTGATTCGCATCACATAATTCTATTATTAATTCATTATTTGGTTAAGTACAAAGGTAAGACAGGGAAAGTGTGTACTGCTTTTTCAACAACACCTAAAGTTGAAAAGATTTGTAAGCACTACAATCTGCCCTTGGACACCGTTAAGATCGGTTTCAAGTATATATGTGAAATTATGCTCAGAGAAAATGTTCTTTTAGGAGGAGAAGAAAGTGGTGGAATAGCTATAAGCGGTCATATTCCTGAACGTGATGGAATTTGGATGGGATTGGTTATTTGGGAATTCATGGCAAAGAGCGGTAAAAAACTTCCGGATTTGATCGATGAAGTGTATAAAATAGTAGGTCCTTTTTCATTCGAGCGAGGTGACTTACATTTGAAAGAAGAAGTCAAAGCGAAAATTGTTGAGAATACTGCAAAGAATTTTTATAAATCATTCGGAAAGTATAAGGTTAGGCGAATCGAGGATCTTGATGGCTACAAATACTTTTTTGATGACAATAACGATGAATGGTTGCTCATCAGAGCTTCCGGTACCGAACCGGTTTTAAGGACTTATGCTGAGTCATCAACGCGTGCAGGTGCCTTTGCTATACTTGAGGCTGCAAAAGAAACTTTGTTGAATTAATAAAATCCATAGATATGGCACACGAAATTGAATATAAAATTTTTGGGGATGACATGCAATCCGTGGAAATTGAGCTTGACCCGAACGAGGCCGTCAGGGCAGAAGTTGGTGCGATGCTTTACATGGAAGAAGGCATCCAGATGCAAACTTCATCTGGTGGTGGCATTTTTCAAGGTTTGAAGCGTATCGTTTCCGGAGAAAATTTTTTCATAACATCATTCCTGAACTCAGGTGTAAGCAAATCTAAAGTTATGTTTGCTGCACCTTATCCCGGTAAAATTATTCCTCTGGACCTCCGAAAATTGGGAGGTGATTTTTTATGTCAGCGTGATGGCTACTTATGCTCTGCTGAAGGGATTGAAATATCCGTCGAGTTCACGAAACGTATTGGTGCAGGACTCTTCGGTGGCGAAGGTTTTATCCTGCAGCGACTCAAGGGTGATGGGCTCGCTTTTGTGCATGCCGGCGGTACGGTTATTGAAAAGCAGTTGCAGCATGGAGAGTCACTCCGGGTTGATACAGGATGTCTTGTTGCTTTTCAGCCCAGTGTTAATTACGATATACAATTCGTTGGGGGTGTTCGCAATGTCTTATTTGGCGGAGAAGGTTTGTTCTACGCTAAATTAACAGGACCCGGAATTGTGTACCTCCAGACACTTCCATTTTCACGGCTTGCCGATCGGATCATTTCTGCATCACGATGGGGTGGTGGAAAAGAAGAGTCCAGAGGTATTGGCGGCTTATTTGGCTCCCTGTTAAGTGGAAACAAATAAGATGATTCTAGCGCGCAGAATTACTTTCCCGTTCGCCTGTTTTGTCTTCTTTCTTCTCCTGAGCAAGGTAGTAAATAGCTCCTGCATATGTCAGGATAAACAGTAGTGTGTAAATTGTCATCATTTTAGTTTTGTTTTAGTTTGTGAATTATTGTTTAAGGAGTATTGAGCCGGTGACCTGACCGGACATTGTTCTGTATTCTAAAAAGTATGTTCCACCCGGTAGTGCCGATAGATCCAGTGTTGTCACATTGCCTTCTTGTGATTGATTTATTCGACTTGAATAGATAAGTGAAGCTTTATTATCGAAAATTCTTAACTCTGCATCCTCGGTTTCACTCAAGTCTGACCGGAGATGAACCTCGCCATAAGTTGGATTCGGAAAGACAGTTAGTCCGGCACCTGTTGCCCTTATTGATGATAAACCGGTAATTAGTACTGTAACCGGATCGGATTCAGCATGACATTGGTTGTCATCCGAAATTTCAACCTTATAACTCCCACTTTGTAAGGCGGTGTAACTTTGATAAATAGCTCCCGGAATAATTGACTGATTGAATTTCCACTGATAATTTTCAGCCTGAGTACTTGTCAGATGATTGCCGGTGACATTAATTGTTGGCTTTACCGGGTTTGCGTGAACGACAATATATTGGACCCGCATCACATGATGGGATCCCATCTGATTAGTTGCCTGAAGCATGACAGCATAGGTTCCGGGAGTGCTGTAACTGATAACTGGATTCTGTAGAGAAGAAAATGCAGGAGATCCGCCGGGGAAGGTCCAACTCCAGTTATCAGCATTGCTTGAGAGGTCAAAGAAGCTAACATCTTGATTTTCGCAGATCTCCTGAGCACTTGAACTAAAATTTGCAATTGGTGCTCCACAATTGAGCATGCTCACCGTGATCTCGTCTTCGGCTGCGCAATATTGATCACGTACCGTAACTCTGTAAGTCCCGTCAAGGGTAACAAGATAATTGTTGTTCGTTGATCCGTCTTGCCACACATAGGATTGCATGTTTGCAGGTACAGTTAAGAGCAGGGTCGAGCCTTGACAAATACTTGTATCATTTCCTAGCGTGAATGCAGGTAAAGTATGTTCAGTAACAAATATGCTACCCGATCTTGTACAACCTCCTTTTGTCACACTTAGCTCATACCATCCGCCGCGACTTACACTAATTAATTCCTGACTACTTCCGTTGCTCCATAGTTTTAGTCCTTGAGAATTACTGCTAAGTTCAATACTGGATCCTGTGCATAAATACGGTTCACCGAGGATGATATCTACTATAGGAGGGCGGCTCACATATACACTTGCCTGAACCTGGTCAGAGTTGTAACAAGTCTCTGATATAAGGGTAATAATATTAGTTCCGTTTCTTGTTAAATTCAAAGAAGGATCCGGCAAATTGGAGACATAAATGTTATTTACATACCATGAGGAAGCACCTGACCATGTTGAAAGGTTAGTAAGCTCCACACGACCATTTGTACAGACGCTATCAGTAGAACTTAAAAATGCAGATTGTGGTACTTTGCATGATAATTTTAGAATCCAGAAATCTGAGGTGCCATGATTCCCGGTGATATCACCATCTGTGCTGTATGTATAAGCTGCAACATAAAAACCTCCATCTGTGTTTTGAATTGTACAAGAAGGGCGGTCGTTTCCTGCGCCACCGTAAGCCTTACTCCATTCAATGTTCAAGCCGGCATCAAGCTTCAGAAGTAAAACATCTTCGGCACCTTTATTTGAGAGAACGTCATGATCAGAAGAAGTTGTACCACCTGATACTAAATAGCCTCCGTCACTCGTATATATTAATGAATAGGCTATATCGGCACCGCTGCCACCATATGATTTCTGTGTAATGAGGTTGCCGTTTGTGTTAACAATACAAACCCAAAAATCATTATAACCATGATTCATTGTGACGTCTCCATCTGCCGACCTGCTATAGCCACTGATGACAAATTGACCGGCAGAGTTTATGTCCATTGCCATAGCAGATTCTGCCTGTGAACCTCCAAAACATTTTGCCCAAAGAAGATTTCCTGTTTGACTTAATTTAGTAACCCAGAAATCGTAGTTACCATTATTATGAGTCACATTTCCATCTGTTGAATTTGAAGAACCACAAGCAATAATTTCACCATTGTCAGTTTCTTTAACACTATAGCAAACATCAAGTCCACTTCCCCCTAATGCACGTTGCCACTGAATAGTTCCTTGAGCACTCAATTTTACAAGCCAGAAATCCTGATCTCCGTGATTTCCACTCACATCTCCATCATTCGAGTAAGTGCCTCCTCCGATGATATATCCACCGTCCTGAGTTATCTCGATTGTATAGCTCAAATCAACTTGTGAACCACCAATTGTCTTTTGCCATATTATATTTCCCAGTGGATCAATTTCTAATACCCATGCATCGAAATTTCCATGATTACCTATTACATCACCATTTGTGGATGATGTATATCCTGAAAGAATAAAACCTCCTGATGCCAATTGAATAATTCCGGTCCCAACGTCCATATTCGAACCACCATAACTTTTTTCCCAAATTAAATTTCCAAGTGAGTCTTGCTTGGTGACCCACAGATCCAAAGAGCCTTTGTTGATGGCTACATCACCATCATTCGAACCGGTGCTGCCTAAAGTGTATATATAGTTGTCATTCCCCTTTATGAGGCGCACCGGCATGTCCTGAGATGATCCGCCAAGACATTTTTGCCATTCTAGAATTGGAGGAGCAGCTGCTTTAGCTGCCGGTATCTCAACCAGAATGAATAATAAATAGTATAGAAATTGAATCCGTCTCATTGTCTATGTGCTCTTTCGAGAACTTAGACAAAATGAACTTTTGGAGGCCTGATTTCAATAATATTATGTAAAGGCCTGATAAATATAGGTTAATAGATATTTGAGAAAGTTTAAAATTAGCTAAAAAATGCAATAAAACGAGGTGAGCAAGTTGAACGCCTTTAAAAACGACCTAAAAACAAGCGAATATTACAATTGTAAGCGTTTTTAGGCCAAATGCTGATCTTTTCGATTTTTGGAGTCGTTATAAAGGGGTGTTCAATTAAATAAAATTAAAATTTTTCAGCAATCCCGTAAGATTGATTAAACATCAACCCCGTAAGGTTGAAAAATAAGACCCAGCCCCGTAAGGCTGGGTTTATTTTTTTTGGTCGTTATGCAATTTCTACCTTTTTACTTTTTGCAATGAAGTGGTAACTTCCAAAGATAAGCGCATTGTAAAAAAGGTCTCCAAGTACCTGGTTTTTAAAGAATGGGATACCCATCACATAGCTTTGGATTGTACCGGCAATTGTCAAAGGATAAAGACTCAAGTCTGCATACCATATTGGAAGATTTGTAATTAAAAAAAACAATGTTGAGGAGCTAAGTGAGAGAAGTCCGATGTTTAGTATTCCCGGTTTCTGTTGAACCCGTGTGCCTAACCAAACAGTAAATGCAATACATGCATATACAGGAATAATTGAAAAATGTATTCCCAGAAACAGATCTGTCACAAAGAGTGCTGCCAGTGGAAGCAAATAAGCCCACCTATGCTTACTAAAGGTAGCCCCGGCAAATAGGGCCATAGCACCAATTGCTGTAAAATTTCCCGGATGAGGAAGCAATCTTGTGATTGCAGCAAGAAGAATTAAGCCAAGTGCAATTAAAAGAAGATGTTTTGGATTGCTTTGATCTTTCATAATAGAATTATTGGTTTGCATCAAAATTAATAATTTTTTGCTTCTAAAGCTGATATGTGATTTTGAAATATAGTCCTCGCCCTCGTGTACTAAATCCCCTTATTTCAGAGTATTTCTCATTTGAAATATTATCAAGAAAGGCACTCAGGCTTAAGTGTTGTCCTAATTTATAAGTGAATAGCAGGTCTACCAGAAAATATTCATCTACTGAAACAGTATTCAGAGCGCCTTGAGGTTTGATTTGTGTGTCATAAAACACATCTTCGCGTATGTCTACATATCTTACTACTGATCTTATTTTAAATTTATCCAGAGGGGAATAGATTATTTCTCCTTTGAACGTATTAGGTCTTCTGATGAGTCCTGGTTCATTTCTTGTTCTTGATGTTAAAAATACTCCATTGTTATACAACTGTACATGTGTATTATTAAGCGCCTTTTTTTCTTCCGGACTTATAGTGTAGTTTAGTTCTCCTTGGATCACACTAAGACCTGCTGCCACACTCAGTTTTTTCGTAAGCATGTAACGTAAATTCAACTCCATACCGTAGGTATTTCCGGAGCCTGCATTCAGGTAGCGGTCTCCTCTATAATCATCCCTGCTAAAATCGGAACCCAATTCGCCTATAGAGATTGCTCCGTCCCATAAATAAGCATATTCGATTTGATCTTTCATGTGTCTGTTGAATGCGGAGAAGGATAATATTCCTGCATTGTTTAACCTATACTTTATACCAAACTCCAGAGATGCAGACCTTTCCGGTTTGAGATTGAGGTTGCCTTGCGTAACATCATTTTGCACACTTCCATCCCAGGGTATGTATTTACTTTTTGAGTAAAGTTGGTATAATGATGGTGCATTGTAGCCGGTACTATAAGAGATGTACATGAGTCCTTTATCACTGAATTGCCAACTGGGATTTAATTCGAATGAAAAGTGCTCATTGAATAATTGATGATAATCATATCTTGCTCCCGCTACGAAATTTAAATTTGATAATTTTTTTGATAACAAGGTGCCCTTCACATCCATTTGGAAATAAATACTTGATGTGCGGGCTTCAGGCTTAGGGTCCGCCAAACTGTCGAGATTTTCATAAACAAAACCTGGAAAGGAGGCAGAGTAAATATAGTTTTTGGTAGTCATCTCTTCCCGGGCTCCTGAAAGTCCTGCAAGAAATTTAATGTGCTTAGTTTCTTTTTCAATTATAAAATCTAAATTAGAATTAAAGCCTGTATAAGTGTCTTCAGTGAACATGTGGTCGAAGTCAGCGGAGAATGAGTTTATTGATGAATCATTAACTGCATGCCGTTCATTTTGTGACAATCCTCCGGAGAGGGAGATTTTCATTTTGTGTTTCAGCACCCTACTGAATGCAGCAGATAGTGTGGACCTTTTATAGTCAAGTCTATAATTATCATCATCTCTAAATGCAGACCTGTCTATATCTGTTTCAGAATTGGTGTATTTGTAATTTACTTTAACTTGATTTTTCAGATCATTGAAACCTATTCCAACACCGGTATTTAATTTTTTCCAATCATCATTGTCAGTTGTCTTAAATATTGAAGGATCAGTGATTGTGTCAACAGTTGCATTCAGTCCTTTCACATCTGAATAATCGACCATGGCTGTTATATATAGACCGTTATTCAATTTGTAACTTACATCTGCGAAAGGGTTGAGGACAGAGGTATTCAATCCAAAAGTGCCGGTTGAAATTCCTCCACGTGAATGAAATCCTTGTGCAAGCGGATTCTTTGTTGTGATGTTAATCACTCCTCCGATTGCTGAGCTTCCATATAATGTGCTATGCGAACCTCTTATAATTTCAATTTTTTCAATATCATGAATAGAAATTTCTGACAGATCTATGGTGTTATTTACTGAAGATGGGTCTGTTATTCTGATACCATCTATAAATAAAGCAGTTTGATTACTGTTGGCACCACTTAAAAATATAGTTTGAACGCTTCCCGGTGTTTGTCCGCTTCCCGGAACATAAACACCGGTCTCGAAGCTTAATAATTCTCCTAAAGTAGAATAGTTGGATTCGCGAATATCATCTGCCGTGATCACACTCACAGATCTCCCGGTATTGAATATTAACTTTTCAGTTCTTGTCGCTGTAATTGTTACCTCTTTCAAGGACTTCATCAGACTATCCTGAGCCTGGCAGGAATTTGATGAAATTGAATAATTGTAAAGAATTATGATTAAAAACGAGTAAAACTTTTTTTTCTGATACATTTAAAGTTAATTTAAAGATGAATCAAACGAAAAGATAAAAGACAGGAATGAGCAGGACTACAAAGTCACAAAATTCATTCACGCTTTTTACCCGAAAGCTTGACGAAATAACTATTAGAAAGGCAGGTCTTCTGACTTACTCTTTCTTTGACACCTTCCCGTGTGTTGAGCACAGTGGTAAAAAGTCAAAGATTAATTGAGCTTACAGCAGCGGGAACTGTTCACGAATCACACGTGATTCCCTTTTCATTCCGCTTGCGCGGAAACCATTCATTGGGCAAATATAAAGAATTATTTAATTCCGGTTGCTATTGTTTTAAAAGGATGACGTTTTTTCCAGCCTTCACCCAAACCTTTGTCAAAATAGTTGCTGAGAAAATTTAACATCCATCGAATCAAACGATTTCGAACCCTCAAATAATCATTAAAGAAAATTGGATGACAACCGACAACTGCCTTGGCTTCCCTCGCTGTCCTGCCCAATTCAAGAGATTTTTTTTCGTATTGAATGGCAAGTTCAATTCCGTCATAAAGTATGTTAAAGTATAATGAGTATTCTTTATTTAATTCATAATCTAATCCAATGTAATGAACTTCCAGTTTATCCTTATAAATGATATGTGATGCAAATGCTATTAGTTTATCAGAAATAAAGTATCCTGTTAATTTAAAGTTTTTCTCAAGTGTTTTATAAAGCTCTTCAAAATATACGTCATCGACTATCCCCATTCGCACCGTCTGCTTTTCTGAGACCTGACGAAAAAGTTTGTTTATTTGAGTTCGGTATGAATGGAATTCAACCAGACTTATCTCTCGTCTCACCAGGGATGATCCTTGCTTCCTTATCTTTCTCACTCTTTGAGCATACTTATGGGTTAATGCCTTTTCATAGGAATTAAAATCCTTCCATGCCGGATTTATTTCAAGTTGCATGGTCATATCAGTTTCGAAAGGATCAAAATCATGGTCCTTCATAAAAGTTTTAGTATACCTTTCAGGCAGATCTTTCAAAACGAGTATATCATACTTTTCTCTTTTCGAATATTCGTTAATGACAGAGAGAAGTTGATCAGTTGTGATTTTAAGGTGATCAGAAGAAATAGGAGTGAAGTCTACTGCAAAGAGGCTCCCTGCAAGTAATACTCTGAATGATTTGATGCGGAGAAAAAATTGTGCAAAATATTGAAATAGTCCCTTTTTTGAAAAATTAAAATTTCGATGGTTAAAATTTAGAAGCTGAAAATAGACGAGGGCATAATTGTGTTTCTCTTCGCCCGACTTTGCAATAAATAAATAGCGAAAATGAAGGTCAGCCGGTTGGGCTTTCTCAAGCAATACCAACATTTCTGTACGAAGATGATCAAGTTCATGTATGTTTGCTTGCCAGATTTGAGCTAATTTCTTGTCTAGTAGTGAATCATAGACCTTTACTGAGAAATTGTCTAAGTGGAATTTGTCTAACTGCATAGGGGACTAACAATCCGAAAGGTAAATTGATTCTTTCAATAAAAAAAAGAATTCGGACTTGTATTAGCAGGGCAATAGGATTAAACTATCTGCCCTTCACATACTTGAAAATAAAATTTTCCGCTTCCCCTTTGAGGCGAATCATATAAATACCATTAGCCTGTCCCTGATCAGGAATTGGGATGCGATTTTCTCCTTTATTGATTCTCACAGGATATTCGACTAGCATCGTACCATCAATCTGAAATATCTGAAGAATAGAGTTAAATGAATATTTGGTCGATACCATGATATGTGCCGGACCTGAAACCGAGTTCGCAATTGAGGCTGAAATTGATGAACGTTCCATGCAGCTCCTTACTTTCACAATTTTTGAAATTGTCGATTTTCCATCAAAGTCTGTTTGCCTCAGGCGATAATAAACATTCCCGTAATTTTCATTCTTATCAATGAATGAATATTCATTTGGATGACTGCTATTTCCTGCACCGGAAAGTGTTGCGATCGTTTCCCATTTTTCAGTATCATAACTTTTTTCAACGCTAAAAAAATCATTATTTGTTTCTGTTGCTGTTTCCCATTCAATGGAAATTCCCTTGTCTGAACATGCAGCACTGAATTGCAAGAGCTCAATCGGTAAGAGTATGGTGTTTCCTGATAATGTCCACCAATTTTGGTAGTTCGTTAAATTGTCTGCCTGAGCTCCATTACTTAAACTTGTTTGTATTCCGGGTGCCGGATTAGTCCAACCTGTATTAGACGCTTCCCACCGTTGTGCTACAAGATTTGTGATCGTTCCGGTTTCAGCCGGAGTACAATTGAAAGTAATATTTGCTGATGGTAGGTTTCCGTTTGTTTGAATGTACCAAAAGCGATCAACCGTATTTGAGCTATTATCAAGTCCTGCATTATTTCTTACGTGAGTTACAGTAGGAGGATAAGGTAAATTCAATGCATCTGTGTGATAGGTCGATGTATATAGAGTCACACTACTTCCTGATGTGTGATTTATGACTAGTGGAATATATTCAGAAGAATTATAGCCAAAATGAAAAGTGTGAGTACCTGTCGTATTATTGAATACCCACTTGACACGACCATTTGAATTCTCTGATTCGCTTCTTATATACCCGTTTGTTCTTGACATTGCCCCAACTGATCCACTTTCCAGAACGATCCATCTTCCTCCGCCATTCGAAGGATCATGATCATTGTCCAAATTTAATTCCCCATTAGTAAGCAGCAGGTTTGACCTCACCATGACTGCCGAGTCATTTGGAATATTTGTTGGATATGCAAATTCTACGTCAGGTGTACCACCGAAATTAATTTCTAGCGAGCCATATTTATGATGTGTTTGAGTGGCTTGACCAATACCAATGCCTGTTATAATCTGATCATCGATACCATAGTACTCAACTGTAGATGAGTTTGTCAAATAATAATTGAAATTATCGGAAATGTTTGTCGAGAATGATGCATTAACAGTACCATCATACATTCCATTAACATTCTGCGTTCGCATTCTGCCGAAAATAGATATTCCACTGTTCGGTCTGGTTGCATTGGTAAAAACCTTGTTCGTGCGGAGATCCAGTGTTGCTCCTGTGAACACCCATAATGCATCAGGTGGAACTACTCCGGAATTATGCGATTGCAGTTGCATATCACCGCTCACGACGTCAAGAGTGCAGCCGGCCAAAACATTTTGTCTTACTTGCTGTATGTCATGTGTCCCTGACCTATAGAAATTGATGGTACCCGACCGGGCAAAATTCAAGGCTCCATAAACAGATCCTGTCCCCGGATTCGTCATTGTCATTCTGCCGGTTCCGCCCAACGTGTAATTCGGACTTTTAATAAATAAAGTAAGATTCATTGAAGCCGGGGTGGTCGTACAATTGTCGAAATAAAAGACTCCTCCGGTATGGGTGAAATCACCGATGTTATCAGAGTTTGAATTTACAGTCATTGAAATGGCAGAACCTTCAGGCATTTTATCTGTAGGATGATTATGCATGAAAAAATTTCCTCCCGTCTGAGAATAAGAACCTAAAATGTTTAATGTTGATGTAGTCGTTGCAGATCCTTTAAGTGATAAATCACCATCTGATATGACTATGTTACCGTTCACAGTTGCCAATATGGTTTGTGTAGAGGCAGATAAGTATGTATTGCCTCCTGTAATGTTAATATCTCCTGTCACGGTTAAAGAAACATAATGTCCGGAACCGCCGATTGCCCCCGGCTGACCATTGAAGCTATTCGTTCCATTTGAAATATTTAATGAACCAAGACTAATGAATTCACTACCGAGAGCATTACTGGAATAGAAAGTTCCATTCAAGCCTCCGATATTTATACCGGCCGGAACATTCAATAGTAATTGTAAATTATTCACATCACTGCCAACAACGGAAAGTCCTATGAATGAAAAGATGTCCCCCGGATTAGTAAAATTGATATCACAAGCTCCGGAAATATTAAAGGTACCGGCCAGACCATTATTATTGCAATTATAATATGCGCTGAAAACTCCGCCGTCGAAATCTATGCTCCCAACATTAAAATTTATATTTCCGGGATTCGCATAGATCGAATTATTATGCACTCTGCACACTCCACCATTGACGTCCAATATTCCGGTAACCGTAAATGTGGCAATTCCGCTCCCACTTTGTATCCCGGAGAACTGTCCTCCATTCTGAACAAAATTCTGAGATACTATAAATGTGAGATTCGCTGTACTAGAATCAACTCCAATTATTCCTTGACCATAACCCGTTCCTGAAGACAATAAATTGAATGTGCCGGTAGTGACAATAAATGTATTGCCGGATGACTTATTTCCTATGAAGTAATCAGTAGCATTCCCTGAGTTAAATGTGAAATTTCCACCGGTGATTATCGAATCGATAGAAACGTTTTGACGAAATGCTTGTCCGATGAACTTACCATTCGTCTGGCTGAAATTTCTAAATACTTTGAAAGTAAAAGCTCCGTTAGTGTATGCACCTGTTAGACTTGAATTGTTTCCATTTAAAATGAAGTCACGTGCCACAGACACCCTTATCTTTGAAAGATTCGTGTCACTGTAAGCTATAAATGAATTGGATGTTCCGTTAACAGTAAAATCATTCGAAATGTTAATATTTGCAACACCTTTAACAGCCGGTACGATGCCCGGTCTGCCATAAAAGTAATTTGAATTGCCACCGGCAATAATCAATTCTTGTGTGTTCATCGTCAATGCACCATTAGCACCTTCGATGAAGCATACAATTCCACCGGAATTGTTTAGGGTAGTGATGCCATTGATGTTCAAAAGGAGTGGAGCATTAGCTTGTTTGTTGAAAATCACTTCTCCTCCTGAAATATTCATGTTCCCATTTACAGTTAACCTGATATCTGCACCGGATTGAAAGTTGGCCCCATACACCATGTTAAAATCATGCGATATATTCATTGAACCGTTAACTGTCATATTTAATACTCCAAAAGAAGTATCGAGGATGATTGTAGGTTTAGCGGGTAAAAGACTATTAACAGTAAAATTATTTACCTGTAAAGAGTAGTTACGATTATAACCTCTTTGAAAAATAATATTTCCTGTTCCATTGATGGTTATATCCTGGAGAATAAGTGAAGTAGTACTTCCGGTTCCATCATCCATTACAACTGTCCCTGCAGAGACGGTGAGACTTCCCCTGATTCTATTGATGCTTGGAACAGAGAAAAATCCATCCTGATCCCAGGTACCTCCCGGAACATTTGCGTCAAGGGTAACATTTCCCATGATACTTGTTTGGATTCTGGTTGGACCTGAAAGAGGAACATTTCCGTTATACCATTTTTGAATGATTAGATTACTTGTAGTTGAAAAAATTTCATTTGAGTTTACGAATACATCTTCATCTGATATATCATTATTAAATGGATTGTGTATGTAGGTCCCTGTTCCGTTAAGCACAAAACTCTTGCCTGATGTGAGATAGACTAATTTCCCATTGTTCACCAAGGTAGCTCCGGAATTAATGGTCAAATTACCCTCCATAGCAAGTGTACTGGCGCCATTATTTTCGATGATCACAACACCATTTACGGTGAGATCATTAATCGTTACTGTAGAAAGATCAACATACAAAGTACAGCCGACAGCTACTATTACATTTTGACCTGCTGTAGGAGCAGATGGTAGCCAACCTGCAGTGCCTGACCAGGTTCCTGATGCATTACAGGTTACCTGTGCCCTAAGGCTTCCTATCTGCAAGAATAAGATAAAGAGTAAAAGGAATATCTTTACTTTGGTAATAGCCCACAAAAAATATGTGTGGAAATATTTCATGAACAAAATTTTAATGATATAAATTTAATTTGTAGTTCCGAATGCAAAAATAAGCTTCGGTTTTCACATTAATGTTAGTGACAAGTTTGTTTATGAACATTCTACATGCTCAGGGACAGGCTGCTAGAGGTATTCCCGGGTTATGAAAATTACCTGAAATTCAGTCTGACTCAAAGTTTTCATGGTAATGCCCAACAGGAATTGGGCGAATAGGCAATTTGACTTGGTAAATTGTTTGAAATCGTCAACGGATTTCTGCTGACAGACCAAAAAGTTGAATAACCTTGGTCATGGATCTGATCTCTTTATTAAATAAAAAAGCTGTCTAAAAAGAAAGTAGACAGCTTAAAAAAATTCAACAACGAAATATCTAAGGTTTTTTTCGAGTTACATTTTGGTATAGTTTATTCTCGATCAAACTATAATCTTTGGTTTCGATGAGCCAATCTCCCGTTAAGTCTTCCGGTAGGTAACCATAATTGAATTGAGTTATTTTAGCTTGAAGTAAATTATAGTCAGTGGAATCAATTATGCCGTCTTGATCAATGTCACCGGAATGGATAGCATAAACAGCTGAGTCCAGCATTACCATGTTACTACCGTAGGCCTTTTGAATTGAATCACTAAAATTGTATAAGGTATCCGGATCAAAGAAACCAAATGGTTGAGGGCTCCATGTTTCCATAGAATTCCTGTGCTTGATCACCAAATAGTATGATTCACCAAGAATAGGTTGTGAGAAGTACCCTGTTGCAATTCCTCGTGTGTTTAATACAGTATTGTAGGTGTATAATATATTATACGGGGGTGTTTTTTTAGCAAGACAGATCGTAACAGAATCTGTAATGGTATCTTGAACAAGAGGATTTAATGCATTAACCATAGAATCCGGCTGGACATAATATCCTTCAATAAAAAATTTGATATGAATAGGATGGGCTAAAGGTTCTGTAGCAAATGCAATATTTCCGCAACCAACAGCAGATCCGGTTGCATTTGATGGAACTACACGCCAGTAGTAAGTAGCACCTCGTTCTAATGTCCCGGTATGTACTGATAGAGACGGTGTGTTTACTACCAATGGGATTGATGGAGGATTAATAGTATCCATGTATACTGTATAAGTATGTGCATTATTTACATCAGCCCAGGACAATGTAACCCCTGTTGAGGGAACATCTGTAGTTGCTTGTGGTGGACTAAATCCATTTGAGCAACCTGGTGCCGGTGAGGTGACACAAATTGTAAATTGACCGCTACCACTTCCTAAGGCATAATGATATACTCGGATATAATACTTTTCTCCGATAGCTACGTTATTAATGGTTACAGTTTCAATACCACCGGTTGATGTATTATTCACACATGCAAGAGGCGTGAAATTACCACAGTCACCGGAAAATACTTGTAGAACCGCGTTGAATCCTGCACCACTTTGAACTGTTATTGTTTCAATAATATTTACAGCAGTGAAGTAGTACCAAACATCATCATCAGGATTGGTTCCTGCTGCCACACATACCGGTATGTTTACTGAAGGTGTTGCATTACTTGTCAGACTTCCGGTTACCGGAGTGCAATTCAAGGTTACCGGTAAATCAATTGCATCCATACATTCATCATTGATCGGTGGAGGGGGAGTAGCGTTGATACAGATCGAGAACCTTCCATTTCCACCTCCCCATCCGACTCCGGAATGATATACCCTGACAAAATAGGTGTCACCTATACTTAGAGTAGTAGTATTTAATGTTTCAGTTAAGCCTACTCCGGTACTATTTTCACATTGCAAGGATGATAAAGAACTTGAAAAAATTTCAACTACAGGATCATAGCTACCTGACCCTGAAACTCTAATTGATGTATTAGGGTTGGTTGCAGTAAAACTGAACCAAATATCATCGTCTGAGTTTCCTGAGCAGGCTGCTATTCCACTAGTGGTCGCATTTGCCGAGTTGTAATAAGTGCCACAGAGATCAACGCATGGAGACATATTTACAGGTAGCGGAATTGCCCCGGCAGAATTGTCGTTGACGACAACAACAGGTGGCGCAATATAAGGCGTGTAAGTTCCTGGGGTGAAAGTGAGCTTTGAGTTACACTCCGGTGCAGAATTTAAGGAATTGGCGGGTAATCCGCTAAACTTTCTGGTGTCCGGAATTTGTTGAGAGAACAATTCACCTGCAGCTAAAGGGTTGCTGATGAAAATAGCATTCAAGCCGCATGAATAGGTGTACAGGTAATTAGTTGTTCCATTAAATCCTTCCATTACACCGTACACGAATTCTATAACATTAGATCCTTCATACAATTTAACCTGAAAATTCAGATCCGGCCCGGTATTATTATATGTTTCCATACCTGTCCACTCGACTGTCAAGACCCTGTTGCCTACGGATCCTGTCGTCTCATAGTGGATTGATGAATTTAAACTTGCAAGATTTCCCGGGTTACCCTGACAAACCATGTCTTCATAGAATGGTGCAATTATAGCAGGAGATGCATTGGCGCCAACATTAGAAAGATTAGAATTATTATAATTATATGCGCCTGCACCGGAACCATTAGAAGTAGTGGAAGTATTTAAAGTGATAAAGCCATTCGTCGAGACCAGGAATGAAGAATAGCTCCCGTCCTGGTACGTGAATGGAAATCCGATAGGCAGGATCTCACTTAAATTATCATCTGTATTGTTGGGACCGCTTTTCCAGTCTGATGTAAAGTTACCGGTAGATACGATTGAATTAAATGCAACTCCGGTGCTTCTACTTACTTCATAACTTAAAAGGTTTGCTGTTGTAAATTGTCGTTCAACACAACCAATAGCTTCTCCAAATGAATTTACAGGTACGACTTTCCAGTAATAGGTCGTATTCCAGGTGAGTGTGTCAGTTGCAAAACTGGTAGTTACCTGTGCTGATGAGACCAGAGGAGGGTTAGGAGTATTTCCAAAATATACATCGTATCCCGAAGGCACTCCTCCACCGGAAGACCAGGTCAGGGTAGGGTTCAATTTTACACCACCGCTGCCTGCTGTAGGAACATGATTTATAGCACAAGCCGGAATTGCTGTTGCAACGGGTGGAGAAAATCGTTGCTTTCTTCCGGATGTGATTGACCCGGTGTTACTATTATTTTCAATAGACATGCTTGCTCCATTACTTGAAGCAGTAATACTGATAAATTCACTCGGTGAGTTCGCCAAACCAATTGTATAACCTGCCTGAGTAAAATTATTTCCAAATCCTGAGCCATAAACGAACTCAATTACATTTGATGTCTCACTCAACCAAACCTGACATGTAGCACCCGCATTTCCATTCACGTTCTTTGGAACGGTAACTTTCCATTCCACAACTAGTTTTCTATTAGGGCTCGTTCCAATCAGCTTTGATCTCACATAGCCGTCAAGTCCTGTGGCTAAATCATCCCAGTATGGTGAAATTTTTGGATTGTCATTTGAAGATATTAATTGATTCAAGCCTGATGTGGATATGATCGTCGAACCAAGACGCATCAGACCATTAGAGTTTACAGAAAACTGTGTATAAGTACTCCCTGCAAAATTGAAAACAAATCCAATGTTTTGGACAACAAAGTTTACATCATCACTGGCTGATGAGATGAGCATTGTATTTCCTGTGCTGATATTTTCAAGTGAATTACCAGTGCTGCTGACATGAGTGTACGTACTCAATTGAGCGGTAGCATGATTTATGGAACTGTAAAGAGTACAAATCAATAGCCAATATTTTAAAGCAAAAAATCTTCCGGAGTTGTTTTGTAGTTGTTTCATTTCATGTAAGCTAATGGTTATAATAGCAGATTGTGTTACTTCTATATTTACGTCGAATATGCAGTGGGCAAAAAGGAATCAAAGAAAAAGCTTGCTAGTAAATGTATTAAAATTATGTCATAAACTGCAGTTTGATTTCAATAATTTTAATAGCATGCCATCCTCAGCCTGTACACACTTAATTCAAATATACATTAATTTCGCACTGATATCAAGGTTTTTATGTAAACAAGTCTATTCTTGTTGCCACCTGGTTTTATGAAAAGATTCTCCTTTGAGGATAGTTATATTTCATTGTTACTTTTGAAGCCTATTTAAAATTATGAAAATCTTCGATAAACACGCAATTTCCCTCATTAAGACAGGTATTTTCGATGAATTGATTCTTGATTATCTAAAAAATGACGAAAAAATACGAAGTTTTTACGCTCAAACACCTGATCCGGAAGGTTTATCAGCCAAAATGATATCTCGTCCGGATTTTCCAATTAACCGATCCATTTTGGTTAATAGCCTTCAATCACAATACAAGGACTTGACAGGATTACCAAATTTTGAGGCAGTCAGTCGAAACATTGAAGCCTTGAAAGACGAGAATACTTTTACAATCTGCACCGGTCATCAACTCAATATCTTCACAGGACCTTTGTATACCGTTTTCAAAATGATCTCAACAATCCGGACGGCTCAAAAGATGGAAGCTGAAACCGGAAATAAAATTGTCCCGGTTTTTTGGATGGCTTCAGAAGATCATGATATGGATGAGATAAACCATTTATATTTATATGGACAGCGATATCAGTGGAACACTGTTTGGAAGGGAGCTTCAGGCCATGCTCCCTGTACGGGTCTTCACGATATTCTGGAACAGTTGAAAAGTAAATTCATGAATGATCCTTACACGGAACAATGGATTGAACTGCTGCAAAATTGTTTTAAACCCGAATTCAATTTAGCAAATGCTACCAGAAAGTTTATTCATAGTTTGTTTGGGAAGTATGGTTTGGTCGTAATCGATGCTGACAATAGGGAGTTAAAGAAAGAATTTATACCTGAAATGCTCAACGACATAACTATGTCAAGAGCCGATAAATTAGTCCATGAAACTATAGAACAGCTTAGCGTTAATTATAAAATACAGGTTAGACCAAGACCTGTCAACCTGTTTTATCTAAGCACAACAGAGAGAATTCGAATAGATCTGGAAGGTGATAAGTACTTTTTACAGGATAGGAGTAGAATGTGGAACAAGACGGATCTTGAAAATGAGATTAAGGATTTCCCCGAACGATTTAGTCCTAATGTGGTGTTGAGACCAATGTTTCAGGAAAAGATTCTTCCTAACATAGCTATGATAGGTGGTCCGGGAGAATTGGCTTATTGGTTGGAACTTAAAAGTCTTTTCACTGCATCTTCCGTTTCCTACCCGGTATTGCTCCTTAGAAATAGCGCCATGTTTATAGATGCCCAAACGTGGAATAAGTTGAATAAGTTTGGAATAGAATTCTCTGGTATTTTTGAAAGTGCAGATGATTGGATCAGGAATTACGTTAAACAAGATAAAGATATTGATCAGTCAATCGATGCCAGCAAATCAGCCCTGGAACAGGAATTTGAAAGACTTGTCAAAAGAGTTGAGGAAATTGATCATACCCTTGTTGCATTTATAGAAGCTGAAAAGCATAAGCTGAATAAAGTTTTGAAAACATTAGAGGATAAGATAGTCAGATCGGTGAAGAAAAAAAACGAATCGGAGATAAATCAAATCTATAAGCTACATGAAAAGATCTTTCCGCATGGAGCACTACAGGAACGGAGCGAAAACGTTTTATCCTTTTTATTCAAGTATGGTGAACCATTTATTGATGAACTCTGTGCAGAATTAGATCCGTTGAATTCGGACTTAACTATTTTTAAAGCGAGTTAATCGTGATCCCCTGCTTGCCGGTTCTACATCAATGCTTGTAAAAACACTAAGAACATCAGGAACATTCCAAGTCCAATTGCAGCACGAATCCGGAGAGGAGTCTTATACCAACGGGTTTTACGTTTTAGCTTTGCGGCGACAGAAAAGTAGAGCGAAATAGCTGTTAGCATAAAGACTACAAGGTGCACAGGCATGCCTAATATTTTACGAGGAATGATTTCTCTCATTAATATATCAGCCTCCATAGCGTTGTCGATCAAGAAATAGCATATACTCCAAACTGCCCAGTAGAAAATTACGGGTATGATGATAAGTAATGCCGCATATGCCAAATCAATTTGGCGTCTTGTTGTAATCGTGTTCATATTTTACGATCAGATACAAACAATTCTTACTCGTACTTTAAATTGACTCGCAGTATGGTGCGGAAAAATCTGAATACTTTTTTTTTCAGAGACCCAAACCTAGGAAATATTTTGGAATAATCAAATAAAAAAGGGGGCTAATTCATTAGCCCCCTTTTTTCATATATGCATAAACTTTAGTTCACAATAAGTTTTCCATTGGCTAGATCAAGCCCTCTTGAGTGTATTTTATAAAAATATACTCCATGACTGAGATCTTCAGGTTTTAATGGGAAATGGAGATTTGTACTAAAATTTAAATATCTTTCAGAGAATACTTTGCTACCCAGGATATTATAAAGTTCAAAGTTTATTTCCTTTAAATTTTCGCCATTTTCAATAAAAATTTTTGATTCGGGCGAAAGTGGGTTGGGAGATATACTTACCATCAAGGCTTTCTCTGAAATTGTGTTAACATCTGCATTAATCCTCCAAATTTCATTGATGGCCTCAGATGTTGCACTACTCCCTGAAAACGGAAGTGCATACATTTCTTCCAAAGTCCGAAGAAAGTTATAGTGATGGTGACCGATCGTGGCATAATTTCCAGGCTCTACCATGGGACCTACAAAAATACATGGTACCCTGTTAAAGTAGTCAGCATTATCCTCATCAAAGATTAAAATGAAAAGGCTGTTATTATTTTGTGCCCAGCTAATGTAAGCGCCCAGATTTTGTTGTACCCACTCATCACCGGAAATGATCCGGGCAGGATCACTGCCATTGTGCATATCATTGTTCTGGTTAGGAATTACAAAACTGACATCAGGAAGCAAGTTAAAATCGCTTGGAAAATCGCTGAAGGGTACGTTACATGAACTCGGAATCTGATTTGTTCCGGATCCCTGCCAGTGAACCCAGGGACTATGCTTACGTGCGTAGGCTCCTGATGCACCTACCGTGGATCCGGTTGTTGGGAGGTCCTCTGAATACCCTTTAAATGTGAATCCGGCTTGAAGTAGGCTTGCACCTAAATTTGGACTTGACCAGGGAGTTCCGGATGGTAAATTATTATCTGTCACTCCCTGATTGCTACCCGAAAACATCATAATGTAATTAGGTTGGCTGGGGTGTGTAAGAGCGTAGTATTCCTGCAAGTTTGCTCCAATTGTAGTCAGGTAGTCGATGTAAGGTGCATGAGAGCTGCCAATCACTTGAGGATAACCATGGTTCTCAAGCACGCAAATAACAACATGATCGGGACGCGGAATTGCAGCAAATGTGCTGATGTTGAAGAGTGACAGGAATAATACTGTTGCAAGCATGTAAACTTTGCTTGCCCTCTTTAAAAATCGCTTATAATATTTTTGTGTTTCCATATGATTTTTTTAACGATCCCTCAATCGTATTTTTAAAGTATGGAACAAATGAACCTTCACAATTTGTACTTTTCATGAAGCAAGAAAATGTTGGAGTAAGTATGAAGTACGATCATTCCTGTAAAGCTCAAAAAGATTGTATTTGACAGGCGCACGCAAATTCTCTTACATACAAAAGTTTTTCGAAGTCAATTTGAAATCAAGTATTTAATCCAATTTGGTTCTTTATGTGAAGTAAAATTGTACAGAAGATGAAATACCTGCATGATTTCTTCAGTATCCTTACTTGTGTAAGTTCAGGGTGGAATTTAAATCAAAGATAGCCTGATACTTTTGTGTAGATTATTATTGAGCAGGTCTGTATTTTATTAATGATTCTTCTACTTTTGCACATGCACCAAACAATTTTAATCGTCGATTTCGGATCACAGTACACACAGCTGATAGCTAGGAGACTAAGAGAGTTAAACGTGTATTGTGAGATCCATCCTTTCCATAACATTCCGGCCATTTCAGACCGTGTAAAAGGAGTTATTTTATCCGGTAGCCCATCTTCGGTCCGTGATGAAAAAGCACCATTGATTGATTTGGCTCTGTTCAGAAACAAAGTCCCACTGCTTGGAATATGTTACGGAGCTCAACTTCTGGCTCAAACTCAAGGAGGATTGGTTGCGCCTTCAAACAGCAGAGAATATGGCAGAGCAAAATTACAGTATATCGACAACAGCTCACGGTTATTCAAGGACATTCCTTCTGAAAGTACAGTATGGATGTCACACGGCGACACCATTGAGAATATCCCCGAATCTTTAAAAGTTATCTGTAGCACAACGGATGTTAGAGTAGGGGCTTTTAAATTCGAAAAGGAAGAAACATACGGAATCCAATTTCACCCTGAGGTTACCCATTCTGAACATGGCGTGCAGCTGATAAGAAATTTTTTAGTTGATATATGTAAGTGTGATCAGGACTGGACACCCTCTGCCTTTGTTGATGAAACTGTGCAGCAACTAAGAGCTACTCTTGGAAATGATCAGGTTGTGCTTGGTCTCTCAGGGGGTGTAGATTCTTCTGTTGCCGCTATGCTTTTACATCGTGCAATTGGTAAAAATTTACATTGTATTTTTGTAGATAACGGACTTTTGCGTAAGGATGAGTTTGCTACAGTTCTTGAATCATACAAGAATATCGGATTAAACATAAAGGGTGTTGATGCCAAAAGAGAATTCTATTCCGCATTGCAAAATGTTTCAGATCCGGAAAAAAAGAGAAAACAAATAGGTAAAGTGTTTATTGACGTATTTGATAAAGAAGCCCACCTGATTGAGGATGTGAAGTGGCTTGGACAAGGAACGATATATCCTGATGTGATTGAGTCGGTTAGTGTCAAAGGGCCATCGGCAACGATTAAATCTCACCATAATGTTGGAGGTCTTCCTGAACATATGAAGCTTAAAGTAATTGAACCATTAAAAACTTTGTTCAAGGATGAAGTAAGAAAAGTAGGAAGAGAGATGGGAATTGATCAGAAAATTCTAAACAGACATCCGTTTCCCGGTCCTGGTCTTGCCATAAGAATACTCGGGGAGATCACCGAAGATTCAGTCCGAAAAGTTCAGGAAGCTGATGCAATATTTATACAAGGTTTAAAAGATCATAATTTGTATGATGATGTATGGCAGGCAGGAGCTATTCTTTTGCCTATTCATTCGGTTGGAGTGATGGGTGATGAACGGACCTACGAAAACGTGATTTGTCTGAGAGCTGTTTCATCGGTCGACGGGATGACAGCCGACTGGTGTCATTTACCCCATACTTTTCTTGCAAAAATTTCGAATGAGATCATCAATAAGGTCAGCGGAGTAAATCGTGTAGTCTATGATATAAGTTCAAAACCTCCGGCAACCATTGAGTGGGAATAAAGAAAATTCAAATTTGAATATGAGATTTTTTAAGAAGCTTATACTGTTGTTTTTCATTTTCATTGGTTCAATGCAAATGCATGCTCAACAGTATCAATTATCCAAGAAAGATACAAGCGATGTCCGCTTCGTGAATTCAAGAAAATTCTGGATTTACAAAGTGGAAAAAGGTGAAACGCTGTTTTCTATCTCTCAAAAGTTTAAAATTCCTCAGGAGGAAATTCACGAGTTTAACCCTGAAATTGCCGAAAAGGGATTAAAAGCTAAAATGAAGTTATGGATTCCTGCATATTCATGGCTGAACAAGAAAGATAAAATTGAGAGTACGCCGCAGTCCGGTGATAGCTTATCGGACAACTTGAAAGAACGCTTCAATATTCTGGTACTGACAACGCTGAATTTGTCCAGAGTTTATATAGGTGATGCTCAGGATGACTCAACTTATATTGAAGAAGCCCTGGATTATAGGATCAAAGAGAATTTGGAGTTTTTAGAAGGTTTGTTCATTGCGTCAAGAGATGTTAGTGATAAGGAAAATAAGATCAAGTTAATCGTGGATGATACAGAGGGCGATTCTCTGAGAGTGAACAAAATATTTTCAAAATTGGATATATCTTCAGTTGATATCATCATCACCAATGAGCATGGATCAAGTTTAAGAGCAATTAATAATATGGCGATGAAAAATAGTATCCCTTTGTTCTCAGCAGGAACAAATACAACGGATATTATTCAACATAACCCGGCAGGATATTCTCTTGTTCCCAGCTCCTTGTTGCAATGTGAATTAATGGGAAGTGTCTCATCTTCAATTTTCAAAAATGCAAATTGTTTGTTTTTAAAAACCGGGATTAACAGAGAAGATGAAAGGGGAGAGGCTTTCATCGATGGATGGGTGAAATCTGCTAAACAGTTAAATGTAAAAAAAGTAAAGTTTTCTTCAGGATATTCAAAGGCTGTAAAGGATAGTTTGAGTAAAGTCCGCCAGAATGTATTGTTTGTACCGACTTCGAATGAGGACATTATCAGCTCACTATTGTCCTCTCTGAAGGAATTGACCGCTGAATATAAAATTTCTGTTATTGGTCTGCCAACCTGGTTGTACTCTCAAAGTATCGATCCGGTTTTGTTTGATACTTGCAATGCCTGGTTATTTTCTGCGGGCTTTATTGACTATGATAATTCAGAAGTGACTGATTTTAGAATTAAATTCAGAGATCACTATCATACAGAACCATCTGAATCTGCCTATCTTGGTTATGATGCTTTGAAAATTTCCTTTGAAAAATATTCAAATAATTCCGGAAGGAGATCAAAGGAAAAAAGGAAGAATAGTTACAAAGGAATATATTCCACCTACAAATTTGTTGAGACGGATGCATTTCAAAGTAAAGAGAATCATGTTATCCACATCTATAATTTTTTCGATGCAGTCCCGGTCCATGTGAAAATAGACGATAATAACTATTAACTCCATGGTTGACAAGAAGCAGATTGCGACCGAGTTTATGAAGCTGCAAGATGAGATTTGCAGCGAGCTTGAATCTTTTGATGAAAAAGGTAAATTTCATGAAGATCCCTGGATTAGAAAGGAGGGCGGTGGCGGTCGAAGCAGGGTAATTCAGGAAGGCAGACTTTTTGAGAAGGGTGGTGTAAATTTCTCTGAAGTATTTGGTGACACTCCTGCTTTTCTCCTGAACAAATCTGATATTCCAAAATCAACAGAACAATTTTATGCAACAGGTGTATCAATAGTCATTCATCCATTGAATCCCTGGGTGCCGATCATCCACATGAATATACGATACTTTGAAAAAGATTCCGGAGAATGTTGGTTCGGCGGTGGAATTGATTTGACACCTCATTATGTCGACCCGCTTGATGCAAAGTATTTTCATGAACATTTAGCTAAGCTATGCAGCTTACATGAATGTGCAAATTATGCAGACTTTAAAAAGAATGCGGATGATTACTTTTTTATTCCACACAGGAATGAGACCAGAGGAATCGGCGGAATCTTTTTCGACCACCTTATTCCGGGGAAGGACTTTAAGAAAAACGAGCTGTTTGATTTTGTAATTGGGGTAGGCAAACTATTCACGCCACTATATATTGAACTTGTGAAGCGTAAAATGAACCAGGAATTCAATAATCGTGAACTGAAATGGCAGCGATTACGTAGAGGTCGCTACGTAGAATTTAATCTCATATATGATAAAGGCACTAAATTCGGACTAGAAACAAATGGCAGGATTGAATCCATTCTAATGAGCCTCCCGCCACAAGCCGACTGGGTATACAATTTTGAACCTAAGGAAGGAAGCGAAGAATTTTTAACTCTCCGTTACTTAAAGAGAGGTATCTGCTGGTGATGAGCTGGAAATCAACCCCATTTCAATATGCTAAAAATCCAAATTAAAGCTCCCAAAACCCATAAAAAGGTAATTGCCGAAGCTCCGCCTTTTCCAAAGTACGTGTACCAAAGACCTTGTGATTCCGATTGATTCGAATGATCGTGTGACATAGTTTCAATTTTGAGAATGCAAATATTGGAAAATTCTTTTAAATTTTATTTCGAAAGAAGTTTAATCTTTTCCACATACTTCGTATCCTCAGCATAGTATTTTCCAAGAAAGCTCAAGTACCTGTCAGTTAGCTTGAAACATTCATCTTGCCAAAGTTTATAATCGCTGACACATTCCTGCCAGTTTTCAAACACAGCATAGTGATTCTCATTTCGATATTTTTTCAATTCGGCTTGAGTTCCCTTGATTATCAGGTTTGATTCAGGAAGGAATATTCCAATCGCTTTTGTCTTTCGACGAAACGGATAACGCATTCCAAGCAGGTTATTAGTTCGTTTCGTTAAGTAAGATTCAAGGTGGGCCGATTCAATCAGAATCTGCGCATAAACCTGTTCAGGACAAATTACCTGCTGGGCATCAAGTTCAGATCTCAATGACTCTTTAGTCAATGGTACGACTTTTTCCACATTGTATTGTCTTGATCTTAGTTGCTTTTCACCCAGATCTCCACTAAATGAGAAGTCGTCAAATGAAAATATAAAGAAGAAGATAAAGAAGAAAGCTGCGAACAAGTTGTTCCAATTTCTGGAGTTAAACAAACTTGTAGATCTTAGATAAGATTCACAATTATTGTTAGTACAAACAACTGCATTTCCTTCAAGTATGTAATTTTTTCCTTTACAACAGCTCGTTTTCATATTTTTTTTGTTTAAAACCGTGCGTTGGCTTTATATTGGCTGTTTTCTGAATTACTCCTAAAATACCCCGTCGAACCCGCGGTCAGAACCTTTTTTTGGTAAGTGACTGAGATGGCGTTGGTGAACACATGCACAGAGTTGGCGAACAGAACAAGCTGATTATGAACAAATAAACTCTAAATTTTTATTGAATTCGAGGATGTATGCTTCTTTTAGCCGAAATCAATCCAAAAAGTCCTGCTAAAGCATTTGAATGAAAATAAAAGTAAAAACGGAGACTTTTTTTTGGGATCAAACCACTTTTTGGATCAACCCAAGTTTAAAGAGGGGATAGGTATTCACTTAAATCTACACCAGAAATTTGAAATTTTCCTGTTTATAATAATTCACCAATTGATCTTGTATGTTTACATCGGCTGAGTGACCATTAACCAAATTGCCGTTATTAGATCAACAATAATTGTGTCAATTGAGCATTATTTAGTCAGCTTATTCTTATTTAAATTTTATGTTTTTTCTAAGGCTTTCAATTCTTCTTCTTTTCCTCAGCCCATTTTCAAACAGGGCGTTTTCTCAGGTTGCTGCAGAAGCGAATCCGCAACGCGGAATTTATGCAGATATGTTTTATAAACGCTTGCCATCAGGCGAACTGGATCCTTCCGTTTCAATTCTGGCGGTTGACACAAACAGAGATGGGATTTTTGAAGTAGAGGATGCATTTTTGGAATACTGTGCAGAGAACCATTTTACTTATATCACCTTGTATGACCTACAGCAAATTTTTGGAAGATTTAGAACAGCATGGAATGAAAATACCAGAAAATGGGAGGACATGGAGGTTCACCTTTGCCGTTTTATTAAAAAAGCAAAAGAGCAATATTGTATAGAACAAATTGGTGGCGCTTGTGGCTCAGAGTCAGGTGCAGATTCGATACTCAGTTTTAACGATAGGTACCCTGAAACTGCAAATTACCGTCTTCGACCCGAACAAATAAATTCTCCTGCATTTGATCCAAGACTAAGGATAGCAGAAGGTTCGTTCCCTAAAGGGAGTGATGAACAAGTTTTATCGGAATTTGTGAAATTTTATTTAAGAATGTCTGATCTGAATTCCTGCGGTGAATGTGGTGCCGGTTTCGATGTTCTAAATACTGAAGTTGAATTCTGGGGTGGATGTCCTACAGATTTTCCAATCTATGCAGACATGGCTCAGTACATGCATTCAATTAAACTGCTTCATAATAACCTTCATCCAAGTCAACCTGTGAAAACTGAAGCTTATGTGGGGAACCTATATTATTGTACTTCACCATACAGTATGACTGATGCGGTCCACTTACTAGATGGTTGTAAAAATTGTGCACCCTGTCCAACATGTACTTCACCACATGAAAGAATGTTCGACCGAATCCTGTATGCTTACCTTACTCCAAATGCTTCATATTTTATTCACCATGCATTAGAAATATTCAATGACTCTATCACTGCTGATAGCACTGATTATCATCCACTTTTATATTCGGAATCTGCAGATTTGGGAGGACTGGTAAATTATTTAGGTGTATGGTTTCCGCAATCATACACCAATAATATATTTCTTGCAGAGATGAGTATGTACAGTTCCTGGAGGAACCATACATATACAAATATTAATTTGCCTAGAGAAAATAACGTTCAACCCGGAGGAGTACAATGGTTTGCCAGACAATATATGGTAGATCCTTTAGCTAATCCTATGATTTTTTATTCGACAGGCCCTCGTTGTGCCGGAACCGGAACGAGTACAGTAAGCTTTACCTATAATGGCCCTCCGGAAATTGGAACTGAGTATACATTTTGGGTTACTCGAGATTCAGATAGTTCTATAGTTTATCCTTCTAATGGAGTTCCATATACAGGATATACGGATTCATACTTACCGGTTATTAATCCAAATCCCGGAAGAAGATCAATTGAATTTAGTGACACTTCTCTGTTTGAACCATGCATATTGCCTCATGGTTCCTACAGTGCGCACCTCAAATTAGGGTATGAATATGGAGAAGCATGCGAGTACCAATATGATCAGGCTTTATTAATATCTGATAAACCGGGAATAACTGTGTGGGGGGACACCAGTTTCTGTGAGGGACATTTTACATGGCTACGTGCAACCGGCGGCTCTTCTTATCAATGGTATAAGAACAATGTAATGATTCCCGGTGCAAATTCTTTGACTTATAAAGTCACTAAAGCCGGAAATTATTTTTGTGCTGTTGCCGGGGCTGGTGCAGCATGTTCAGGGAATACTGACACAATTTTTATCAACGTCAAGCCAAACCCCATGGCACAGATCAATAAGCACTGCTCAACTTCATCAATCACTTTCATCGCCAATGCCTTTGATACTTTAAGTACTCCTAATGTGTATGGAGAAGGAGGAGTAACTTATCAGTGGAGTACAGGAGAAACAACTGACCGGATTACCGTGTCATATTCCGGAACGCGATACCGGCTTGTAGTTACAGATCCATATAGCGGATGTACCAGATTTACTGATGTGAAATCTCCTTCAAGTCCGACAAAGACTTACAATGTTTCTATTGATACCGTGAATGCCCCGGGTGGAGCGTGTATACCTGATGGCTCGATATTTTGTAAATATACACCATCTCATAGTCAACCTGTAAGGTATTTGTGGAACACAGGAGAAACATCCTACAATCTTACCAATGTGTATCCGGGAAATTATTCAGTGATTACGACAGTTTACGATAATTCCTGTTCGTATTTTGCCAAATACACTTTAGGTCCTTTACCAACTAACAGCCCTGTAATAACAGAAAACATAACTCCGGTAAGTTGTCATGGAATGGCTAATGGACAAATTCAAATTAATCCCAGTGGAGGCAATCCGCCGTTTAAATTCCAATGGGAAAATATTCCATTTGATTCTTTGCATGATCCATTATCTAAAGATCAGACTAATTTGTATCCCGGTTCATATACCTTGCATATATATGATGCCAATGGTTGCCGGTACCAACGTCAATTTTTGGTTCCAGTAACTAATTCGAAAGTGACTGTTACATTAAATTCTGTATCACCGGTGACATTGTGTTCAACAAATTCTAACGGTTCTGCATCAGTGATTGCAAGTGGAGGAACAGGACCATATCAGTATACGTGGAACGATCCTCTGCAACAAAATGGTTCATCTGTTGCTAACATGCCATCAGGTACATGGCGTGTAACAGCAATTGACCAAAACGGTTGTGCAGCAGTCGGTATGGTGAGTATACCATCATCGCCGCCAATTTTTTTTAATAGCTGTGACAGCTCCGTGACTTGGATAGATTGTCCCGGTGATAGTACAGGATTATTAATTTACTGTATACAAGGTGGAGCAAAACCTTATTCTGTAGCTGCGCCATGGACTATGCCTGATTCGATGCATATAATGCTGGCGAATGTTCCTGCAGGAAACTATACAGCAAATTTAACTGATGCTAATGGATGCCCGGCATCTATAACCGCTGCAATAAGTACGCGTGCAGCAATTAGTATTACAAATTGTGACTCATCAATAACGATGGTAGCATGTGCAGGTGACAGCACAGGACTATTAAACTATTGTATTAGTGGCGGAAATCCACCATATACAGTTTCGTCGCCCTGGACAATGCCAGATTCGGTTCACATAAGGTTATCCGGCCTGGTAGCAGGTAATTATAGTGCAATTGTTACAGATGCGAATGCTTGTCAGGCATCAATAAGTGCAATCATATCCGATCCGCCTGCATTTACGGTATCCACGCAAGTTTCACATACAGGATGTATTGGCTGTTTAAATGGCTCAATTCAGATAAATGCTAACGGAGGCGTTTATCCTTATTCAATAAGTATTTATCCATCTGCAGGTACTGTGACAGACACCAGTATAGAGAACTTAGCAGCCGGGATCTATACAGTTTGTATCACTGATTCGAATTCATGTACAATTTGTATTTCAGATACAGTATTTGATGATCCTACAGAAATTCAATATCCTTCAACGAATTCCGTTTCGATAGTCATCTTTCCGAATCCATCAACTCAAAGGGCAGTGTTAAAAGTTTCAGGTATACAAAATAAAACTCCGCTATTATTATCTATCTCTGATCTGTCAGGTAGAATAGTATCTGAAGAAATAGTTCTGAATCCGGATTATCATGAGTTGCCTCAGAATTTTTCGGAAGGAATGTATTTTGTAGGAGTTAAAATGAATGACCATCCGAATTTGAATCTAAGTCCGTGGTTTAAATGGTTTGTCTCAGGATCAGAATGAGAGACCGAAGAGTCATTTTTTCACGCAAATAAAATCATATCCGGAACCTTTAAGTTAATCCTTATTTGAAATTGACTCAATAAATAGACATTTTGGCAAAACCCTTCTTTTTCCCCATAAAATCCTATATTAATGTCTTATAATTAATATTATGTTAAATAGAATATTTCTGAAATGTCCTCCAATCTCCACAAAAAAGCCCGGTCGTTTATTACCGGGCTTGTCACATTGCTCTTCTTACAAAAGGTTATTTCGCATCCAGTAAACCTTTAACCTTCTCATACTTTTCCATCTCACCGGTTCTTACATACAATTGCTTCAGTGAATTTAAAGTTGCCGTATACATAGATTGTTCATCTTCCGTTTTTTGCTTGTTTAACTCCATTGCTTCTTCCAAATACGGTGCTGAATCCTTAAACTTTTGTTCATACTTTGCTTTCGCTTTGGCAAATTCTTCATTCCCCTTTATTGAGTTAGCTGCATTAGCCATTGAGGCCGCTTCATTAAAATACATAACTCCAAGATTATAATTTGCATCCAGATTGTCTGGATTCAACTCTAAAGCTTTCTTATAGTCTGCGGCTGCCGATGCATAGTCTTTTTTGCTTTCATACATCATACCTCTGTTTACATACAACAACTCGTCATACTGATTTGCTTCAATTGATTCTGATAATTTATCAATGAGAATGTCGGTTTTTCCTTGTGCAAGATAAATGTTCATTTCCATTGTGATTAAATTCGTATTATTTTCAAAAAGTGCTTTTCCTTGCTCTACGTAACTCAAAGCATTTGTGGTGTCCTTCTCATCTAAATGAAGTTTCGCCATGTACAAATAGATTTTCGGGTCATTAAACTTCTTATCGATCAGCTTCTGAAAATGCACTTTTGCTTTTGCCGGATCGTTCGCCTTCACGGCTGTGTATGCCATATTCTTTTCTACTATTTCAGGTGTAATATTCTGGCGTTTTAAGTTTTCACCCTGATCATATGGAAATATATCTAATACCAAATTATAATAACGCATGGATGTTTCGAAATCATTATTCTGAGAAAACATTATTGCCTTATCAAATAAACCCATACCACATACCCAGATCAGGTTTTTTGAATCTTCTTCATACATTTTCTTGTCGTCAGTCTTTAAACAATTGATAAAACTAATAGCAGCTTTTTCAACAGCTCTGTCGTCAAGATTTTGCCATGCTTTATCAGTATGAATTGCCAAATACGTTTTGCCTCTGTAATACCACATTTTTGAGTTGTTTGCAGTCTGCTCATTCTCTGCAGCTAAATCAATCCATTTTTTTGCATCTGCCACCTCATTATACTTTAAAGAGTTTGCTGCGCTTTGAACATTATTACTTTGACCAAAAGTTGTCAATGGTAATAAAAACAATAATGTTATTAAGATTTTTTTCATTTTGTTGATTTATTCTTTGTGTTGTAATGTTTTATTTTAAAGTTTTAATCCAAGGATACTTCTTTCACCTTACCATAGCCAAGCTTTTCAAGTTTGTCTTTTATCATGTATTTATTTCCAACTACCAGAATGATCATCTTATCAGGATTAATATGGTTCTGGCAAATTGTATTAATATCAGATTTTGAAACTTCCTTTAGCACAGTAGATTGCTGCTGAGTAAAATCCTTTGAAAGATCGTAGCGCAATATCTGCGATAAGAAATTTGCTTTCTGCTGTGGGGTTTCATACTTTAATGCATCATTGTTCAGGATTGCATTCTTCGTGAATGCCAATTCTTTATCGGTGATACCATTTTTCTTATAGTTGCTTAGTTCATTCATTATTTCAGTTATACACGAATCCGTAGCCGTTAATTTAACGCTTGCATAAACGAAAAATGCACCAGGATATTCAGTTCCCTGAAACTGTGAGCGGATTCCATAGGTGAAACCTTTCGATTCACGTAAATTTAAATTTAACCTGCTGTTGAAAGCTCCTCCTAATGGAAAATTAGCAACTTTCGCTTTGAAATAATCACCTGTAGCATCATATGGTAGCCCGCCATGTCCAATACTTAGCACAGACTGAGCAGCATCATCTTTATTGGCCAGGTATATTTGTGTTTGAGCTATCTCTGGAAAGCCTGTAAATGCCGGCATAAGGATCTCTTTACCGCTCCATTTATTTAGAAAATCCAATTTCGGCAAAACAGCCGATTCACTATAATCAGACACGATCACAAGGTTCGCTGACTTAGGAGAATAATATTCTTTATAATAATTCTTTACATCATCCAGACTTAACTTTTTCATTGTCTTCTCTGATTCGTAAGCACCCATTATTGTATTTCCATACAATAAATTGTCGAACAGTTTATCAGCCGTTGCTTCTGCAACTTTCTTCTCATGGATCAAACCTTCAAGTGCTGCTTTTTTCGTTCGCTTAAAATCATCTTCTTTAAATCCTGGATGTAATAATTTCTCTTCTAGTATTTCAAGTGTGGCATCAAGGTTTTTACTCAAGCTGCTGACGTAGATAGTGGTATTATCTGCTCGGGAAATGAACTGAATTTCACTACCTAACATGTCAAGTTTAGCACTTATCTCTTCAGTTGTAGATTTCTCGGTACCTTCATTCATCATTGCTGCAGTTAAGCCTGCCAATCCTGTTTTTTTATCATCAACCTTGAAAACATAGTCACCCCCTCGAATTGTGAGCAACAAAACTACTTTGGGAGCTTCGTTCGCTTGTGTTCCGATGATCTTTAAGCCATTTGACAAAGTTTTGGTAAAGTAAGACGGTACAACAGGAGTTTTTGGTGATGTAGGTGTTGGTTGTTTGCTTCGATCAAAATTATCCGTTGGACGCTTATAAGTTAAGGCCGCCATTTCCGGATTTTCTTTGATCACTACATTTGCATACGGATTCACACTCTTGACAGAATCAGATGATTCAGCTGTCGGGTCTTTTGGAAATACATTGACTATTGCGGCCGACTTGCCTTTGATATATTTATTAAAAACTCTTTGAATATCTTCCTTCGTTACCTTGTTGTAACGTTCCAGTTCATTTGAAAAATTATATGGCCTGTTTAAAAAAGTCTGCCAGCTTGCAAACATAAATGCTTTGCTGTTCACATCTTCCATTTGATCCACAATTGCAGATTCATTAATCGTTTTTACCCTCTGTAAGGCTTCATCTGTAATTCCGGTCTGATCGAACTCATCGATAGTTGCTCTTATTTGCTTTTCGGTTTCATTAAACTCCTTGGTGATTTCTGAAAATCCAAAAGTCGGATAAGTTACTACTACGATTTGCATCTCTCCTGAAATTTCAGATGCTTCATTATTTACAAAAGTTTGGATTGCTTTTTCATTTTTTACAAAATTCTTGTAAAAGATCGAATTGTTTCCGCTACCTATCATTTGTGAAAGAAGATCCAATGCGGGTTCGTCCCGATGGTACATAGGAACTGTCGGGAATGTCATGATAGTCATAGGGAAATATGTATTGTCTACATAGTTTGCATATTTGTCAGTTGCAAGAATGGGAACTGATGCACGCATCCTTGGAACATCAGGACATGGTTGTATGCTGCCAAAATATTTCTCTACCAGTTTTATCGTTTCTTCAGGATTTACATCTCCTGCGATACTTAGCACGGCATTATTAGGTCCATACCATCTTAAGAAAAAGCTTTTCAGATCATCAACAGTAACTCTGTTCAGATCATCAACGTAACCGATCACCGGCCAGCTATAAGGGTGTCCGCTCGGATATAATGCCTGGTTTATCACTTCAACAAATGCCATTGCATAAGGTTGGTTCTCGACGTTCTGAGCTTTTTCATTTTTTACTGTGGCACGTTGTATTTCGAACTTTTCTTTCGTAACCGAATCAAGCAAAAAGCCCATTCTATCTGCTTCCAACCATAGAGCTGTCTCCAGATAATTACTCGGCACTGTCTCATAATAATTTGTGCGATCGCGTTCGGTATTTCCGTTCATCGCCCCTCCGGCTTCTGATACAAGTCTGAAATGTTCTTTGTTGCCAACATTTGTCGAACCTTCAAACATCATATGTTCAAAGAAATGGGCAAATCCGGATTTTCCGATTTCCTCACGGGAAGAACCAACATGATAAGTAATAACTACACTGACGATTGGATCAGAGTGATCTTCATGAATGACAACCGTTAAGCCGTTAGATAATTTCCACTTTTCATAATTAAGGATTAGTGAATCAGGATTGCCTTTCACCTTTTCAATTAGTTGAGGTTGTGCTGAAACATGGTTCAGGCAAGTGAGAGAGGTGATAAGAAAAACAACAAAAAGTATGGCTCTTTTCATAACGAATAATTAGACAGGGTTTTGGGTTGTAAATTTATAGTTTTCAGAGTTCTAAGTGTGAATCTCTACTGTTCTTAGGGCTAAATTAGTGCTTTATTCTTAATAGGTTAAACAATTTATAGAAATGTTTTTATAGAATGCAAAAAACAAAAAAGCCCGGCTTTTACCGGGCAATTTAACGAAGTTTTAACATGTCATTTTTCCAGAAGATTCTTGATCTTTTCATATTTAGCCATTTCACCGATCCTGACATAAACTTCTTTCAATGAAATAACTGTTCCTTCATACAGATTATTATCCTCCGCACTTCCTCGTGGATTATTCTCCAATGCCATTTCTAAATGGGGTTTGGCTTCTCTGAACTTATCCTCATATTTCTTTTTTTCCCTTTCATATTCAGCGTTATCCTTTATGCTGTTTGTGGCATTTGCCATTTCGGCACCTTGATTAAAGTACAAGGCTCCCAGATTGTAATTTAGTTCATAATTAGCCGGACTGATTTGAAGGCCTTTCTTATATGCTGCTTCGGCTTTCACCATCAACTCCTTTGAATTTGTCGGTTTTTCAATTTCATTTCCGGCAGCATCACGTGGATTAGCCATGTTGTCATAGGTACTTCCAAGAGCCAGATACAAGTTAGGGTTGTTGGGATCCTTCTCTATTGCAGCATCCAAAGCTTTAGAAGCTTCTTCCGTTCGATCTGTACTTAACAAAATATTTATTTCAGAGAGCATCAGACTGAGACTATCCGGGAATAGCTTTCTGCCTTCTTTTACAACTTCTAATGCTTTATCGTTTTTTTTATCACTCCGCAGCAGATTGGTGTACGAAAGAAATACTTCGTCGTCAAAATACTTCATATCAACAAGCTTCTGATAATAGAAATAGGCCTTTTCCTTTTGTCCGGCTTGTTCGGCAGAATAAGCTGCATTTAAAATGGATGAAGTATCTTCAGGAGTCATTTTCTGAACCATCTCAAATGCATCCAAAGCTTCAACGAATTTTTTCTCCTGAAATTTCGTAATTCCTTCGTTGAACATATGATAAGTAAGATATGGGATGCGGATGTTTTTTATTTCATCAACCCATTCATTCTTTGGATCGAGTTCGATGGCTTTCAGGAAGGATTCATATGATGTTGTCAAACATTTATTGCAAAGGTTTTTATATTCTTCACTCTCATAAAGTAACATATGAATCATTCCTCTATGATACCATGTCTTAGCCCAGGTGCTTGTTTGTTCGTTAGTAACTGCAGCCTCTATCGCTTCAAGTGCTTCACCATATTTTTTGTAGGGTTCCTTGTAATAGACAGCAGCTGAGTTTACCTTGCTCTTCTGAGCGAATGTATTCATGCATATGAACAGCAGGAAGAAAATTGAAGCAAATACTTTTTTCATCGAAGTATTATAATTTAGATTATCATGATACTGTATCTGGTGTGGAATCTGTATCTGGTGATGAATTTTCTTCGGAATCTGGATTAATTTCATTCTCCGATTGCTCACCGGAGGCACCGCTTTCCTCTACTTCGACTTTAGCTACTGAAGCGATTTCATCTTCGTCATCGAGTCTGATCAACCTTACCCCTTGCGTTGCACGTCCCATAATCCTTAATTCTTCCACATTCATCCTGATGGTTATTCCGGATTTGTTGATGATCATAAGGTCATCATTGTCATGAACTATTTTAATAGCTATCAGATTACCGGTCTTTTCGGTTACGTTGATAGTTTTAACACCTTTTGCTCCTCTATTCGTCTTACGGTATTCGTCAACTCCTGATCTTTTCCCATATCCTTTTTCAGAAACTACAAGTACTGACTCTGTAACAGGATCTGTAACACAGATCATACCAATCACTGCATCGTCTTCACCGTCTAATGTGACTCCTTTTACTCCAATTGAATTCCGTCCTACTGCTCTGACATTTTCCTCATCAAAACGTGCAAGCTTACCCTTTTTAGTTGCAATCATGATCTCTTGCTTTCCATTTGTCAGCCTGGCCTCCAACAAAGTGTCTCCTTCTTCAATGTTTATCGCATTGATACCATTAAGGCGAGGACGAGAATACGCTTCTAAAGAAGTTTTCTTGATGGTTCCATTTCGTGTAGCCATCGTAATGTAATTAGTGTTAATGTATTCTGAATCTTCGAGACCCTTCACATTGATACACGCTTTTACTTTATCATCCGGAGGAATATTAATTAAATTTTGAATAGCCCTGCCCTTTGATGTTTTATTCCCTTCAGGAATTTCGTAGACTTTTAGCCAGAAGCATTTACCCTTTTCTGTAAAGAAGAGCATATAATTATGATTCGTGGCAACATATATATGTTCAACAAAATCAGCGTCTCTGGTTGAGCTACCTTTAGCCCCTCTTCCACCTCTGCCCTGAGTTCGGTATTCTGTCAGAGGCGTACGTTTAATATATCCCATGTGTGAGATAGTTATGACTGTTTCGTCATCAGCTATTATGTCTTCCATGGAGATGTCATCACCTGAAAAAACTATTTCTGTTCTTCTCTCATCACCATATTTTTCGCGGATTTCTTTCATCTCATCTTCAATGATCTGCATTCGAAGATCTTCATTTGAAAGAACATCACGATAATAATCAATAAGCTTCATCAATTCGGCGTACTCATCGCGTATTTTATCTCGTTCAAGACCTGTGAGTCTTTGCAAGCGCATTTCTAAGATCGCTTTCGACTGAATTTCAGAGAGACCAAATGTGGCCATTAATCCGTCTTGAGCGATCTGTGGAGTTTGTGATGCCCGAATTAGTGCTATGACTTCGTCCAGATGATCTAAAGCGATCAACAAACCTTCTAAAATATGTGCACGCTTTTCTGCTTCCCTCAACTCATATTCAGTCCGGCGAATGACCACCTCGTGTCGGTGGTTTACGTAGTTTACAATGAGATCCTTCAGGTTGAGCGTCATTGGACGACCATGAACAAGAGCTACATTGTTTACACTAAATGACGACTGTAAAGAAGTATACTTATATAAATTATTCAGAACGACATTTGACAATGCATCTCTTCTCAATTCATATACGATCCTTATTCCGTCACGATCACTTTCATCCCTGATATCACTAATTCCTTCTATTTTCTTTTCGTTGATCAGATCAGCGGTACGCTTAATCATTTCAGCTTTATTTACCTGGAAAGGTATTTCGGTGACGATTATTCTTTCTTTGCCACTATCGGTGACTTCAATACTTGCACGTGACCTAAGAACAATTTTTCCTCGCCCTGTCTGGAATGCCTCTTTCACACCGGCATATCCGTAAATAATTCCTCCGGTAGGAAAATCCGGCGCCTTGACGAATTGCATCAGTTCTTCAATCGATATATCCTTATTGGCGATATATGCCAGGATTCCATCTATACATTCAGTTAGATTGTGAGGGGGCATGTTTGTAGCCATACCAACGGCGATTCCGGATGCTCCGTTAAGAAGTAGATTTGGAATCTTTGATGGTAGGACAGTCGGCTCCTTCAAAGTATCGTCAAAGTTGAGTGTAAAATCCACTGTTTCCTTGTCGATGTCGGAAAGCATTTCTTCCGCGATTTTTCTTAGGCGGGCTTCCGTATAACGCATAGCGGCAGGACTATCACCGTCAATGCTGCCGAAGTTTCCCTGGCCGTCAACCAATGGATAACGCAAGCTCCACTCTTGTGCCATCCTGACCATAGCATCATACACAGAAGTATCACCATGAGGATGGTACTTACCTAAAACTTCTCCGACAATTCTTGCCGACTTTTTGTGAGGTCTGTTACTTAATACTCCGAGATCAAGCATCCCATACAAAACTCTCCTGTGAACCGGCTTTAATCCGTCACGTACATCAGGTAATGCTCTGGAAACAATGACCGACATAGAGTAGTCGATGTATGCCGTTTTCATTTCCTCTTCAATGTTGATCAATATGATCTTTTCTCCGCTTGACATAAGTTATATTTTCAGATTTAAGGGTACTTTTTTTAGTTAAAAATGCATGCCGTTTCTCTTTTTCTGAAGCTCCGGTTTCAGCCGCAACTCAGCTTAACCTGCTTTCGGCAAGATTGCCCGAAAACAGTAAGATTTTGCCTGTTTTTCATGCTTTTATAAAAGCCGAAGATACTGAAATTCGGCTTAAATAACGAGAATAAAACAAACACAAACTTGTTGAAAAGATCAACTGCCCACCTGGCAGCTTGTAAGTTATAGCACGTTTCTTGCAGTAGATACCGCTGAAAGACCCAATTTTGTTCATAACTTGTGCTTAATTCTGCGAACTAATAGTGCGTCTCATTCGTTAAAAAAAATAAAATAATCTCATAGTATGGAAGCAAAATTTTCCCCTCGTGTCAAAGATGTAATTTCCTTCAGTAAGGAAGAAGCGATGCGTCTTCAGCATGATTATATTGGAGCTGAACACCTTTTGCTGGGCCTCATTAGAGAGGGCGAAGGTATTGCCATTAAAATTCTCAAATCTTTGGGAATTAATCTTTCTGAACTTCGGAAGTCTATTGAAGGCACTATCAAAGGTAGTGCAGTTGCCAGTAGTAATATGGGCAATATTCCTCTGACTAAACAGGCAGAGAAAGCTTTAAAGATCACATATCTCGAAGCAAAGGTATTTAAGAGTGACGTAATTGGTACCGAGCATCTCCTATTATCAATTTTAAAAGATGAAGACAATATCGCCACGCAGATATTGAATCAGTATGGTATTTCTTATGAAATTGTAAAAGAAGAACTTGAAGTTCTAAAAGCTAATTTCAGATCAGAAGCCCCTCACAACCCTTCTGAAGATGATCCATATGCAAAAGATGATGAGGGTGGTGGCGGAGGAAGTGTCAGCGGAAAAAAATCTTCTGATGCCAAATCGAAAACTCCGGTGCTTGACAATTTTGGCAGAGATTTGACAAAGGCTGCAGAGGAAGGTCGCCTTGATCCTATCGTTGGTCGGGAGAAAGAAATTGAGCGTGTGTCACAGATCCTTTCTCGTAGAAAGAAAAACAACCCTATTTTAATTGGAGAACCGGGTGTAGGAAAATCAGCCATTGCTGAAGGTCTTGCATTAAGAATTGTACAAAGAAAGGTTTCAAGGGTTTTGTTTAACAAACGCATTGTCACCCTTGATCTTGCCTCTCTCGTTGCAGGAACCAAATACCGTGGTCAGTTTGAGGAAAGAATGAAAGCAGTAATGAATGAGTTGGAAAAATCTCCTGACGTGATCCTGTTCATTGATGAAATTCATACCATCATCGGTGCCGGAGGTGCTTCAGGTTCACTTGATGCTTCCAATATGTTCAAGCCTGCCCTGGCCAGAGGAGAAATTCAGTGTATTGGTGCCACCACTTTAGATGAGTATCGTCAGTATATAGAAAAAGATGGCGCTCTTGATCGTCGATTCCAGCGAGTCCTGATTGAGCCTGCATCTATGGAAGAGACTCAGGAAATTCTAAATAACATTAAGGAGAGATATGAAGAGCATCACAATGTGAATTATACTCCTGATGCCATTAAAGCATGTGTGACCCTTACCTCCCGTTATATTACCGACAGATTTTTACCTGACAAAGCTATTGACGCATTAGATGAAGCCGGTTCAAGGGTTCACATCACAAATATTCATGTTCCTAAGACGATCCTTGATCTTGAAAGTAAAGTTCAGGATATTAAGAACGAGAAAAATAAGGTTGTAAGAAGTCAGAAGTACGAAGAAGCTGCTAAGCTTCGTGATACAGAGAAACAGTTGCTTGAACAACTTGAGGTTGCAAAAAAGCAGTGGGAAGAAGAAACTAAAAACAACCGGTATACCGTCACTGATCAGGATGTTGCAGAAGTTGTCGCCATGATGACCGGAATTCCGGTGACTCGTGTAGCACAATCTGAAGGAAACAGACTTGTCAGGATGTCGGACGAAATGATGGGTAAAGTAATTGGTCAGGATGACGCAATTAAAAAGGTTGTTCGTGCCATCCAGCGTAATCGTGCAGGACTAAAAGACCCTAACAAACCAATTGGAACTTTTGTGTTCCTGGGTCCTACCGGTGTCGGTAAAACTGAGCTTGCAAAAGTCATTGCCCGTTACCTTTTCGATTCCGATGATGCGTTGATCCGTATTGATATGAGTGAGTATATGGAGAAGTTCGCTGTATCCCGCCTTATCGGTGCACCTCCGGGATATGTAGGTTATGAAGAAGGCGGACAGTTAACCGAAAAAGTTCGACGTAAGCCTTATTCTGTTGTCTTACTTGATGAGATCGAAAAAGCACATCCGGATATTTTTAATCTATTATTGCAGGTTCTTGATGAGGGAACTCTCACAGACAGTCTTGGTCGTAAGGTAGATTTTAAAAATACGATCATGATCATGACCTCAAACATTGGTTCACGTCAGCTTAAAGATTTCGGACAAGGTGTAGGATTTCAGACTTCCTCTAAGAGCAGTCAGGCTGATGAGCATTCCCGTGGTGTTATCGAGAACGCCCTTAAGAAAGCCTTCGCCCCTGAATTCCTTAATCGTATCGACGATGTGGTGATGTTCAATTCTCTTGAAAAAGAACACATTCATAAGATCATCGATATTGAATTGGTTAAATTGTATGGACGTATAACCGAACTGGGTTACAAAATTGATCTTACTCCTGAAGCTAAAGACTTCATTGCTGATCATGGATATGACCACAACTACGGAGCACGACCATTGAAGAGAGCCATTCAAAAATATCTTGAGGATCCTCTTGCGGAAGAGATTATTAAGGCAGAACTTTCAGAGGGAGATACCATCAAAGTTAATCTTGATAAAGAAAAATCGGAGCTCAAGATCTCCGTAATTAAAGCAAGTGGAAATCCACCTGCTACTCCTCCTACTAAATCAGGTTCCGGTCGCAAAAAGAAAAGTGATCAGGATCAGGAATAAGAGATCAATTATAAAAAAGGGTTATTGAAATTTCAATAACCCTTTTTTTATGGTATACTTTTTTAGTTAGAAAATTTATCCATAACATCCTGACTGATTCCGGTATTTGAATAGCCACCGTCATGAAATAAATTTTGCATAGTGACCATCTTGGTCAGATCAGAAAATAAAGAGACGCAATAATCTGCGCATGCATCAGAACTGGCATTACCTAAAGGTGCGATCCTGTCCGCAAAATTGTAAAACTCTTCAAATCCTTTTATGCCACTCCCTGCTGTTGTTTTTGTAGGCGATTGGGAAATGGTGTTTACCCGTACATTTCTAAATTTTCCATAGTGATAGCCAAAACTTCGGGTAATCGATTCCAGCATGGCTTTGATGTCTGCCATGTCTGTATAGAATGGAAAGGTTCTTTGAGCAGCCATATAGGTAAGTGCAACAACACTTCCCCATTCATTGATCGCATCTTTTTTCATCGCTACACTTAGCATTTTGTGTAATGACAATGCTGAGACGTCTATGCCTTTCATGAAATAGTCGTAGTTGCTTTCAGGATAAGAAATATTTTTCCTGATGTTCACTGACATTCCTATTGAATGCAGTACAAAGTCCATTTTCCCTCCCATTATTTCCATGGATTTAGTGTATAGATTATCCAGGTCTTCCATAGAGGTAGCATCGGCCGGTACTATTTCAGAATTTGTTTCTTCGGCGAGTTTTTTAATTTCACCCATTCTCATGGCTATAGGAGCATTCGTCAGGACAATTCGGGCACCTTCCTGATGGCATCGTTGTGCTACTTTCCAGGCAATTGAATTTGCATCCAGTGCACCTGAAATGATTCCGCATTTACCTTTTAAAAGATTATTTGACATAATTTTAGGTTTATGAAGGGCAAATTAACAATTATTTTAAAACTAAAATGATTTTCCGAGGGACTTAAAGCAGGTTATTTTTCATTTAAATGAGAATCAGGCTTTCATAAGCTCCTTTGCATTTTGCATAGCTATGGACGTTGGTTTATCCCCGCTGAGCATTCTGGCAATTTCGATGACTCTGTCTTCCTTACTTAGTGCCCTCACTTTTGTATATGTCTTTTTACCCGACACTTCCTTGTAAACGAAAAAATGTGTGTTACCTCTACCGGCAATTTGTGGTAGGTGTGTGATAACAATCAACTGGTGACTGAAAGACATTTCATGCATCAGCTTACCTATCTTAAAAGCTGTTTCACCTGATACACCTGTATCAATTTCATCAAAGATCAATGATGGTAATTCTATCAGTTTTGCTACAGCCGATTTCAGGCATAGCATAAGCCTGCTGAGTTCTCCGCCGCTAGCCACTTTGCTGATGTCAGAATAGGCAACCCCTTTGTTTGCTGAAAATAAATAACGAATAGCATCAATTCCATTAGGTCCGATTTCGCCTTCGGGAAGACAATCATTTTCAATTTTTAAAACAGCGTTAGCCATTCCAACTTCTTTCAGCAGCTTCTTAATATTAAGTTCCAGATCAGGAATAGTTTTAGTTCTTCGAGAAGACAATTGACTTGCAGTTGTGTATAACTGAGATTTTAAAATCAGACATTCCCGTTTTTGAAGTTCAATTTGAGCTTCCAAAGTCTGAATTCCTGAAAGTTTGTTGTCAAATTCTTCACGAAGTTCGATCAGTTCAGCTATGGAATTTTTACGATGCTTTTGTTGAAGCTTATAAATGATATTTAAGCGATCAGTAACAATTTCCAGTCTTGAAGGATCAACTGCAATTTCAGAACTTAAATCTTCCAATTCTGTGATTATATCTTTAAGCTCAATTTCAGAACTTTTCAGACGCTCAGAAAGTGCTTCAAGTTTCGCATTGTAATTGCCTAATTGATGCATTTGGAATCCGGCACGATGAAGTAATTCGATCACATTATTCTCTCCCGTGGATAAGAGCTGCTCAAGCGAGTTAATTCCGTTTCTTATTTCGTCTGCATTTGAAAGAGTTTTAAGCTCATCTTCCAGTAGTTCTTGTTCTCCTTCCTGCAAAGCAGCTTCACTGAGTTCAGTAAACTGAAATTGAAAGTAATCCTGATCAGCTTTTACTTTATTTTCATCTTCAATAAGCTTTTCAAGTGCATTGAGTTTTTGAACATAGTTTTGATAAGACTTTTTGTATTTCTCTACACCATCAGAAATACCTGCAAATGCATCAAGGCTAGAAAGTTGAAAATCAGACCTGTTTAGCAATAAAGTTTCGTGCTGTGAATGTATGTCAATTAACATACCTCCCAACTCTCGCATCTGCTGAAGGTTGACAGGAGTGTCGTTGATGAAGGCTCTTGATTTCCCTTCGGCGCTTAGTTCTCTACGGAGCAAGATTGTTTTTTCAAGATCAAGATCAAGCTCTTTAAAAAAACCAATAATGCCTGCTTGCTTTTTAGAAAATTTGAATTCTCCTTCAACGATACTTTTTCGTGTAGGGTCAAGCAGTGATGTTGAATCTGCTCTTTGACCAAGAATCAATGACAATGCACCGAGGAGAATAGACTTTCCGGCACCTGTTTCCCCTGTGATAATATTCAAGCCTTCTTTAAACTCAAGCTCGAGTTGGTCAATCAAGGCATAGTTTTGAATGGAGAGTCGTAATAACATTCCGTAAAAGTAATCAAAGGGATTATCCTAAATAACAGCAGAAAATAAAATTTATCGCCCTCCTCCCATCATTGATTTCAATGCTTCAGGTGTTGTCATTGTATATCCATCAGGAACGGTAAACATAGAATCTTTTACATCTTCTTTGCTTATGCTCTTGGTAGACATTTTCATATGGGTGCCATTTTGGATAAGTTCATATTCCAGCATGCAGCCTTCGATCCCTTCCAATCCGTTAGCTCCGGCGTTGTTAATACCTATTTCGTTTGAGTACCATACATCAAATGAAATATTTTCTCCTTTGTGGGTTTGAGTAACTTTAGCTTTCTTACAATTATAGCCTGCTATTACTTTAGAACCATCAAGCTTTTCTACGGTATATTCTCCGGACTTACTCATCTCTTTCTTATTATCTTCATAGGTGCTTTCCATAGCAAATTTATTTCCCATGAAATCCATCAGGACGGTTGATTTTTTAGATGCATCATCTGAAATGATACTGGTGCTTCCCATTGCCATTGAAATATTTACCCTGGACTTTTTATTTTTAAAATACATGATTGTCTCAGTGGGCATCATTGCCTTAGTTTGAGCGTCGAATCTGTCATCCATATAACTTATTTCAAAGACAATTTTTCCGGAAGTCAGTCCGTACTGATTTTGGGCATGCAGGTAGTTTACTGAGCAAAGAAATAAGAACAATAGTGAGAAAGTGGCTTTTTTCATGTTATGGGATTGATTGGCTAGATTAAAATTTGTGGAGAGAAAATTAAGAAAATTAACTCTAAAGATCAGCCTCTTCTACTGATTTTTGACATTCTCAAGCGATTTGGTTGTCTAATGCAGTGCATCTCAGTTATATGAAGTGTAAATTCCGGTATCATTTTCAATAAAATATATAAGTCTATCTTAAGTTATACTATAATGAATTCCTCTTGAAAACCTTGTTAATATCTTTAAATTATGTAGGAAATTCAGGAGCGTAGAGGTTCTAATTTTAAAAATTATATTAAATATATCCAGTACATGGCAAACCGACTCAAGGCTGAGGCGAATGAAGAGGCACCTGTGCGCAAGACCAGGTCAAAAAAAATAAAGTCCGGGAGTTCATTTGCTAGCAAAATAGAATCGATAAGGAATTTTGTTCGGGACGAAAAGACAGTTAAGATCTTTGGGATCTTTCTGATCATGAGTGCCTTTTTTATGACAGTTGCTTTTGCATCAAACCTTTTCACATGGAAGGAAGATCAGGCAATTGCTGGTGTTGACTCTCTGTGGAAATTATTTTCACGTACTGATATTTCTGTTGAAAACTGGCTGGGAAAGATTGGTGCAGTAACTGCATTGCAGTTTCAAAACAAGTGGTTTGGGATATGTGCATTCTTTATCCCCTTTCTTTTGACACTATTCGGAGTGAAAATTTTATGGGATGTCACATTATTGCCCATTGCAAGAACAATAAAGTACTCATTGTTTACTACGGTTTGGGTTTCAACATTTCTTGGTTACATTTTCCATAAATCTCCAGACTTGTTAATGCTAGCCGGAGGCTATGGTTTTCAGATGAGCCAGGTCTTGACAGGAATGCTTGGTTTTATTGGGGCCGGGTCCATGTTAGTATTTTCATTTATAGGTTTTCTTGTAGCAGCATTTAATATTCCTTTAAGTAGAACAAAACAGGAACTTGTAACTGAAGATGAGGATTCTGAAGTGGAGAACGATGAAGAATCTTCAGGAGTGATGGCAACACATAACCCAAATGATGATGACATAGCAAGAACCGTTGAGTTGGATCTTGAAGATGACGAGGAGGAAGAAGAAGAAGAAGATGATGATGATGATGAATCCATTGATATTTCAATGGAAGACGAAGATGATGAAGAGGAGGACGAAGAAGACGAGGATGAGGATGAGGATGAAGAAGATGATGAGTATGAGGAGGATGAAGAAGAAGAAGATGAAGAAATTCCCCAGCTTGTTCTGTCAGAAGATGGAGTCGCTTTTGAAGTTGAAGCAGCTGCCGAGGAAGTTCTATTATCAGACGGAGGAGGATTACCGCATGCACAAGGTGAATATGATCCGAAGTTAGATCTTTCTTCCTACAACTACCCTACTCTGGATCTTCTTGAGAATTATGGTGACAAAAAAATAGAGGTCAACAAGGAAGAGCTTGAAGCAAATAAAAACAGAATTGTTGAAACTTTAAGTCATTATAACATTTCAATAGAAAAGATTAAAGCGACGATAGGGCCAACAGTAACTTTGTTTGAGATTGTACCGCAAGCCGGAGTAAGAATATCAAAGATTAAAAATCTTGAAGATGATATTGCATTAAGCCTGTCTGCTTTAGGCATCAGGATCATCGCTCCTATTCCAGGTAAGGGAACTATAGGGATTGAGGTTCCAAATCAGAAAGCAGAAATTGTGCCGATGAAATCAGTACTTGGTTCTGAGAAATTTGTGAATTCAGAATATGAGCTCCCGATCGGACTGGGTAAAACGATTTCGAATGAAGTGTTTGTTGCGGATCTTGCCAAGATGCCACATCTATTAATGGCCGGCTCCACAGGTCAAGGTAAGTCGGTTGGTCTCAATGCAATTCTGGTATCACTTCTATACAAAAAGCATCCCTCACAGGTAAAGTTTGTTCTGGTTGATCCAAAGAAAGTCGAGCTTACGCTCTTCAGGACTATTGAGAGACATTTTCTTGCAAAGCTTCCGGGTGAAGAGGAAGCCATCATTACAGATACGAAGAAGGTGATCAATACTTTGAATTCATTGTGTATAGAAATGGATCAGCGTTATGAGCTTCTCAAAGATGCTCAAGTGCGAAATATTAAGGAATATAATTCCAAATTCATCTCACGTAAATTACCTCCGACAGAGACTCATGACCATAAGTTTTTACCATATATAGTATTGGTAGTCGACGAGTTTGCAGATTTGATCATGACCGCCGGAAAAGAAATCGAAACGCCAATTGCCAGGTTGGCACAGCTGGCACGGGCAATCGGTATCCACCTGATTATAGCCACACAAAGGCCATCGGTAAATATCATTACCGGAACTATCAAGGCAAACTTTCCGGCAAGAATAGCATTTAGAGTTACCTCCAAAATTGATTCAAGAACAATCCTGGATACCGGTGGTGCTGATCAGTTGATTGGTCGTGGTGATATGCTCTTGTCAACCGGTGCAGATCTCATCCGATTGCAGTGTGCATTTGTAGACACACCAGAGGTTGAAAAGATCACGGATTTTATTGGAAGCCAAAGAGGTTATTCAGACGCGCATTTGTTGCCGGAGTTCATTGAGGAATCAGGTGAAGGCAGCAGAGATATGAATCCGGATGATCGGGATCCTTTATTTGGTGAGGCTGCTACAATTATTGTTCAACATCAGCAAGGATCTGCCTCCTTGTTACAAAGGCGTCTGAAATTGGGATATAATCGTGCCGGAAGGATTATTGATCAATTAGAAGCTGCAAAGATCGTTGGACCCTTTGAAGGAAGTAAAGCCCGTGAGGTGTTGGTGAAGGATCCGATGACACTCAGCCAGATCATCAATGGTGAGGATTCAAAGGCAAGCTAGGCCGTTAGCTATAGTTTTGATATTCAGGCTCAAAAGGTCAGTGAATTGGGAGATATTCAATTTTTATCTGACAAGTAGGCTGATTGGAACGTTTTTTGTATCTTGAATGGCTACCTAAAATTCAATCAATTTATGACTAATTCAACACGAATAGGAAGAACATTCAACATTCTCTTATTTTTATTGCTTTCCGTGAGTCTCTCCGCTCAAACAGTTCAGAATGATAAAAAAGCGAAGCAAATATTGGACGGAGTTTCTGCCAGATATAAATCTTATAATTCTCTTAAGGCAACCTTCAGCATTAATACAGAAAACAAAAAGGACCAGAAGAAGGATGCACAAAAAGGAACTCTCTTTTTGAAGGGCGATGCGTATAAACTTGAGATCGCAGGACAGGATGTTATAAGTGATGGCAAAACCCGTTGGACGTTCCTGAAAGATGCGAATGAAGTTCAGATCGATAATCTCCGAAAAGATGATAATAGCATTACTCCTACTAACATTTTTACCATGTATGAAAAGGGTTGGAATGCAAAGTTCAATGGTGAGATCAAAAAGGGTTCAATAACTTACGAACTGATAGAATTGATTCCGGTCGATCCAAAAAGTAAGAATGTATTTAAGGTGAAACTCACAATCAATAAAGCTGAGAAGTATATATCTTCTGCCCAGTTATTTGATAAAAACGGAAGCATTCAATTGATCACTGTCGAAAAGTTCTCTCCGAATGCCATCACTGATGAGTCAGTGTTTTCATTCAGCAGCCAAAATTATCCGGGGGCAGAAGTGATCGATCTGCGGTAGGAATAAAAGATTTCTTGTAAAATCAATAAATTCGAGGGAATCGATGCAATGTAGAGTTCCTGCTTGTTCTTAAATATTTTTTGTATATTTAAAGGAATAAATAAGTCATGAAAACACTATCTCTATTTTATATCATCACTTCCATTTTCTGTGTGTCAATCTGTGCTCAGACAGTTCCAAATGAAGATGTGAAAAAGCAGGATTTTCAGATTTATTTTAAGCAGCCAATCAAGGAGATAAAGCATATTATGTACGACAAGAATTTTCTTCCTATTCAGGGGGAGATCTCTAAAGACAAAAAATCAGTTGTACTCAAGAATTGGGAGAAAGGAACAAAGGTACGTGTAAAGGTTGCCTATGAAGATGGAACAGAGGACGAGATTGTAAAAAGCCCTTGCTTTATTGACCCTGTAGTACTTTAGTTCCCTATCAAAGTTCTCTCATCCTCCACTATCAGATTTAGTTCTTTCTGAATTGCCTTTTTCCATTCTGCGAACAATTTTTGCTCATGTGCACAGATAATATCGGCATGAATTTGCCACTCAGCTGAAAAAGATTCCAATTGTTTAACCATCTCTTCAAGATGTCCGGCTTCTTCGGCAATGATAGACTTTACGTTGACCGTATGTCCGGTGGCATCAAGTTGGTTCTGGTAAATAGGATAAAGTTCATCAGCTCTTACTTCTATAGCAAACGTCACCAGCAAATAACAGGCTTTTCTCAATTGATCACCTTTGAGTTTCAATACTTCATTGGCATATCTTGATGTATAAATGTCAAGATTTTGCAAGTAGTGATAGCTGCACATTCCTCCCAGCAAGTTGTCTAAGGAAAAATCAATGCAAGCTGTTCCCGGAATTTTTGAGATTTGTTTTTTAAGAAAGTATGCATGCCTTGCTTCTTCCGCAGCATGTTTTAGAACCAGCTCACTTACCAAAATCGGATGCTCAGAAGCAGAAATTTTTCTTGCACCTGTATTTTCCATCAATGACAAGGTGTTAAGCCATCTTGCATGAATTGAATCATTTGCTATTATATTTTTTATGAGCTCTTTCATGAATAAATATTTGATTTGGCAATTGGAGATGAAGCAAGTTTTAATATCGCTGAGTAAATCTCATCCAGTTCCGGACCTGTGATGCTATAGGGTGGCATTATGTAAACAACATTTCCCAGGGGGCGTAACAAGATACCTTTGTCCAGAAAGTATTCATAGATATAATTTCTTCTGCTGTTAAAGTATCCGGTAGCTTCTTCCCCGGAGAGTTCAAAGGCTAATATTGTACCTGTCACCCTGACGTTTTCAATAGTACCAGTATCCTGAAGAGTTTGTTTAAACGCCAGATGCTTTTGGTTAATGAAATTTCTATTCTGAGTGCAAACGGGATCAAGCAATAAGTCAAGGCTTGCAAGAGCGGCACGACATGCTATCGGGTTTGCGGTATATGAATGCCCATGAAAAAAGGTCTTTGATAAATCTTGAGAAAGGAAAGCCTCATAAATATTTTCGCTGCAAGTTGTCAGACCCAGTGGCATGATACCTCCAGTGATTCCCTTGGATAAGCAAATCATATCCGGTTTTTGAGAAAGCGAATCAACCGCAAATAAATCTCCTGTTCTGCCAAAGCCTGTCATCACTTCATCAGCAATCGTCAATACATTATTTATTCTGCAGACAGAGATCAATTGAGATAAAGGTTCTCCCTGATACATATTCATACCTGCAGCACCTTGAACTAAAGGCTCAAAAATAAAGCAGGCGTACTCTTCTTTTCTTTTCGTCAATAGATCCTGCATGGCCAGGAGAGAAATATGTTCCCGGTCTTCCCGGGGTATGGGAATATAATCAACTTCAAAAAGCTGATCATTGAATGGCCGATTAAAAGCTCCTCTCCCACTTACGGACATGGAACCAAAAGTATCGCCATGATAAGCATTTTCAAATGCCAGGATTCTGTTTTTCCTAAGACCTTTATTACGCCAGAACTGTATCGACATTTTGAGTGCTACTTCGACAGCAGTACTTCCATTATCAGAGTAAAAGGCTTTCGTTTGATTCTCAGGAAGCAATTTAAGTATTCTTTCAGCAAGTTCAATTGCTCCGGGATGTGTAAATCCTGCAAAGAGTACGTGATCTAATTCAGCTACTTGTTCAGAAATTGCTTTTGCAATATACGGATGAGCATGACCATGTAAATTAGTCCACCAACTCGAAATGGCGTCAATGAATGAATTCCCGTTTTCATCATATAGCTTAGAACCTGCAGCTCGCACAATAGGAATATGCTCTGCAGCGTTCAGCATCTGTGTATAAGGGTGCCAGATACTTTTTTTATCTCTGAGCTTATATGAACTCATGACTGATTTTTTTTAGTTCAGCTGAGAGGTCTTTCGCACAGTTATTGATGAATACTTTATCCGGTTTTTCAGCGAAAGGAATCCTTCCTATACAAGCTATACCACTATTTTCCAGGATGAACTTTTCACTACTTTCATTTTCTACACCGTTAAAAATCAATCCAAGAATGAATACACCTGAATTTTTCAGTGCTTCGATGGTGAGTAATGTATGATTGATGCTTCCCAAATAATTTTGAGATACAACTATCACCGGAGTATTAAGGTGAATTACCAAATCCAACATAGTTTTGTTATCATTCACAGGGGAATGTAAACCGCCGGCAGTTTCAATGATAATACTATTTTTTGTTTCAGGTAATTGAAGGTCATTTAGAGAGACTGAAACATTTTCCATGTTAGCTGCAGTATGAGGTGATAGAGCAGCTTTAAACTGAAATTTTTCTTTATGGACTTTAGTCTGAGTGTTTTGTACATTTTTAGAAATAAACAATGAATCGGAATTATCCAATTCACCGGCCTGAATTGGTTTCCAATAGTCGGCACCCAACGCTTCGCAAAGAATTGCAGAAACTAATGTTTTACCTATTCCGGTATGTATACCAATTACTCCAATGTTCATAGCCTTTTAAATTGGAATTGACTCATGTGTGTTCTGTTTCAATATTGTACCCAATCCCCTAATGTCAGATTGGTGATTGAAGGAATGGATGCAAACTCTGAGTCTTTCAGTACCTGATTTTACTGTTGGGCTCAGAATCGGGCGGATATCATATCCCTTGTTTTGAAAAACTTCCGCAAGTTTTTTAACTTCTGCATTGCCGGGAACAATTATACTTTGAATTGCCGTATTACTAGTGAGAAATCCTTTCAGATCTAACTTTGAAATTTGGTTTTTAAAATATTTAATGTTGTCGAATAATTTTTTTCTTTCCCCATCTAATGTACTTTGCAGATCATAGGCAGCTGAGATAGCAGCTATAGAATGCGGAGGTAAAGCTGTTGAATACATCAAAGGCCGGGAGACATTAACGAGAAATTCTTTTAAGACTTTACTTCCAATCACGGCAGCTCCATGAGTACCGAATGCTTTGCCGAAGGTTATTATCCTTGCAAATACAGAATGAGAAATTTCATTTGCGCATGCGAGACCATTTCCGTTTTCGCCATAGATTCCACCGGCATGTGCTTCATCAATAATGAGGTTTGCAGAATATTTTTGACAAAGCTTGTTAATTTCTTTCAGGTCGGCTTTATCGCCATCCATCGAATACAATGATTCAACGATAACATATACAATTCCGTTTGAAATTTTCAGTTTATGTTCAAGGTCTGAAAGATCATTATGTTTAAATTTGTATGGTTTAGCTGTACTCAGTCTAATACCATCGCGAATACTGGCATGGGATAATTCATCATAAATAATTGAATCTGATTTTCCTGCTATACTTGATATAAGTCCGAAGTTTGCGTCGAACCCCGAATTGAAGATCAGCGCAGCTTCGGCATGATGAAAGGCAGCAATTTTATTCTCCAGTTGAATAAAATGTTTGTTATTGCCTGTCAGGAGACGTGAGCCTGTTGAACCATTCAATGGTTCTTTGAACTGTTCAAGAATTTCGGATGTACGATGAAATAACTCTTTCGAATTTGCGAGGCCAAGATAATCGTTGGAACAAAAGTCAACTAGCCCTTCTGATGATATCAAACGGCGAAGACTCAGGTTGTTTTTTTTTCCTGAGAGGAAAGATCTCATTAGCTCCTCAGCGTTTTTCATTCTTGTCGGGCTGTATTAAAAAATTAGCTAGACCAGGTTCATATTTTTTTTCTCCTGTGCTGTGATTTTTTTTGGTTTTAGTCCGAGTATTTTGAACATTTCCATATCCTCATTGAATTCAGGGTTAGGCGTTGTGAGTAATTTATCGCCTGCGAAAATAGAACTAGCACCTGCAAGAAAACAAAGAGCCTGCTCAGACATGCTCATTTCCATTCGGCCCGCGGAGAGCCTGACTTCGGTTTTCGGCATGATGATCCTGGCAGTTGCTATCATACGAAGTATTTCCCAGAAAGGGACACGCTTTTGATTTTCCAAGGGAGTACCTTTGACAGGAACTAAGGCATTGATTGGAACTGATTCAGGTTGAGGATCCAGGTTTGAGAGTGTGAAAAGCATTCCAATTCTGTCTTCATCAGTTTCACCCATGCCAATAATTCCGCCTGAGCAAACTGTTATACCGGCATTTCTAACATTTGAAATTGTTTTGATCCGATCATTATAAGTTCTTGTAGAAATAATTTCAGTGTAATGTTCCTGTGATGTATCCAAATTATGGTTGTAGGCAAACAATCCGGCCTCTGCCAATTTGATTGCTTGTTTTTCTGTAAGCATTCCAAGCGTACAGCAGACCTGCATTCCCAATTTGTTTACTTCCTTGACCATCTCGATGACCCGGTCAAAATCTTTATTATCTCTTACTTCACGCCATGCAGCACCCATACAAAACCTTGAAGCGCCACCTTTTTTTGCAGCGATGGCGGCTTCAACAACTTTTTCAGTTTTCATCAGTGCCTCAGCTTTAACATTGGTATGATATCGGGCTGCCTGAGGACAATAACTGCAATCTTCAGGGCATCCGCCGGTTTTAATTGACAGCAATGAACTGATTTGTACCTCTGAAAACTGCTTATGTACTTTGTGAACGCCTGCTGCTTCAAATACTAACTCAAGTAAAGGGCGATGATAAATTTCGTGTATAGAATTTTTGCTCCACTTCATAAAGAAAATTAGTTGTTCCGGCTAGAAAATTTTCAGTCAAATCCCAGTCAAGGCTATTGACTAATATTTGGTGTAAGTCTATTGACTGAGGCAAAAGTAAACAATTTTGAAGGAGAATTAAATCAATTTTGAAGTCTAATGCATTGGTTTTCTGATGAATTGAAAAATAATTTAATTGTCAATCCAATGGTTCTGCATAAAGGTCGAAATCTTCTGCTTTGATGATACGTGCATTACAAAAGTCACCACGTCTTAAAAAGTACTTTTCAGCATCTATCAAAACCTCATTATCAACTTCAGGCGAATCAAATTCGGTACGTCCGATAAAATGGTTTCCCTCTTTTCTATCAATCAATACACGAAGCTCACGACCTACCAATGTTTCGTTTTTAGCAAGAGAAATTTCTTGTTGGATATCCATGATCTCCGCTGCTCTGGCTCTCTTTACTTCATCAGGTACATCATCAGTCAAATTGAATGCATGAGTATTTTCTTCATGCGAATACGTGAAGATCCCAAGCCTTTCGAACCTGGTGTTGCGCACCCATACTTTCATCTCTTCAAAATCATCTTCTGTTTCTCCGGGGTATCCGGCGATCAGGGTCGTTCGAAGGGTAATTCCGGGAACCCTTTCTCTTATATCTTGCACAAGATCTAAAGACTTTTGTTTCGTTATCCCTCTCCGCATGCTTTTTAACATTCTATCACTAATGTGTTGGAGAGGCATGTCAAGGTAATTGCAAATATTTTCTCTTTCTTTCATAACATCAAGCACGTCCATCGGAAAACCTGAAGGAAATGCATAGTGCAATCTAATCCATCCAATTTCATTGATATCAGAAAGTTTTTTAAGCAAATCGCCGAGTCGCCTTTGTTTGTAAATGTCAAGACCATAATATGTAAGGTCTTGTGCTATTAAAATGAGTTCTTTCATTCCTTTAGCTGCAAGTGCTTTAGCTTCTTTGACCAGATCTTCAATGGGTATTGAAATGTGCTTTCCGCGCATGAGAGGAATTGCACAGAATGAACAAGGTCTGTCGCAACCTTCGGAAATTTTCAGATATGCGTAGTGAGAAGGAGTTGTGAGAAATCGTTCTCCTATTAATTCGTGTTTGTAATTTGCACCAAGTGATTTTAAAAGATCAGGAAGTTGTCGGGTTCCGAAAAAACTATCCACATCCGGAATTTCTTTTTCCAGATCGGGTTTGTAGCGTTCACTGAGACAACCGGTAACGATCAGCTTGTCGATTTTACCTTCTTCTTTTGCACGGGCAAATTCAAGAATGGTATCAATACTTTCTTGTTTGGCATTGTCAATAAATCCGCAGGTGTTGATGATCACTATTGAGGCATCATCATCAGAAGATTCATGTGAAACATCAAATTTGTTGGCTTTCAGTTGCCCCATCAATACTTCAGAATCATAAATATTCTTTGAGCATCCAAGCGTGACGACATTTACTTTATTTTTCTTGAGCGATTTCGTTTTCATTCAGTGGTCGTCCCTAACAATAAGTTTCACTTTAGCTGGTTCTCTCCAAACAGAGAATTTACAAATTCTGTTCTGTCGAAAAGCTGGAGATCTTCCATTTTTTCGCCAACTCCAATATATTTTACAGGGATTTTAAATTCATCAGAAATTCCTATGACTACACCACCCTTAGCAGTACCATCCAGTTTAGTCAGTGCAAGTGCATTTACTTCAGTTGCTTTTGTGAACTGTTTAGCTTGTTCGATCGCATTTTGACCGGTAGATGCATCAAGAACCAGAAGAATTTCGTGTGGTGCATCGGGAATGACTTTTTGTATCACCCGTTTTATCTTGCTGAGTTCATTCATCAGGTTAATTTTGTTATGCAATCGTCCGGCAGTGTCAATGATTATAACATCTGCTTTTTGTGCAACACCCGATTCGACTGTCTCAAAAGCTACCGAGGCAGGGTCTGAACCCATAGCTTGTTTTATGATTTGGACATCAGCACGTTTGCTCCAGATATCCAATTGGTCAACAGCAGCGGCACGAAATGTATCTGCTGCACCGAGTAAAACTTTTTTTCCTGAATTTTTGAATTGATGGGCGAGTTTTCCTATTGTTGTTGTTTTACCGACTCCATTCACGCCAACAACCATAATCACATAAGGCTTTCCTTCAGGTTTTTTAAAGTTCCAGGACTCTACATTGATGTTATTGTTCTCGGCAAGCAGATTTGTGATTTCTTCTTTCAACAATCTATTAAGTTCATCAGTACTGACAAACTTATCTCTTGCAACCCTTTCTTCAAGTCTTTTAATGATCTTTAGGGTAGTACCAACTCCTACGTCAGAGCTGACTAAAATTTCTTCAAGGTTATCCAACAGTTCTGCGTCAACAGTAGATTTACCAACTACTGCTTTAGCAATGCGGGAAAAGAGACTTGTTTTAGTCTTCTCTAACCCTTTATCAAGACTTTCTTTTTTTTCCTTAGAGAATAAACCGAAAAGGCCCATTGTTATTGCTTGAGAATATTAAATTTAATTTGGATTTGACTAAATGAAAAAAGCTCCCTTCAAACAGAAAGAAGCTCAATATTTTTTGAAATAGAAAAGTTATTTAGCTTTTAGAAAATCCTTGATATGATCGTTGTGCACGATCTCTTCTTTAAAATTATAAGCACCCGTTTGAGGGTTCTTAACCATTTTAATGACTTTGGAAAATTCTTTTCCTTTTCCGCTCTTTAGAGTTGCAACTACTTTCTTTGCCATGAAGCTGAGTATTAAATGTTATTTAGTTTGATCGGGTTCCCCAGGATTACTTTATTTCCTTGTGAACTGTCATCTTCTTGAGGATTGGATTAAATTTCTTTAGTTCCAAACGTTCTGTCGTGTTCTTCTTATTTTTAGTGGTGATGTAGCGAGAAGTGCCGGGCATTCCGCTAGTCTTATGCTCCGTACACTCCATGATGACTTGTATACGGTTACCTTTCTTTGCCATGATTATTAAGTATTTTGACGCCCTGTCGCCTGTTATTTTAAGGGCTGCAAATATACAAAATTCTTCTAAAAGGAAAAAGAAATATCGCAGAATTCAATGTTTTTAAACACATCTTATGGTTCAAAAAGGGACTTTTCTGCCATTATTTGCTCAATTTCAGTCGTTTTTTTTGGTAAAGCTTCTGAAAGGTTAATATAGCCTTCCCCGGTGATCAGGATATCATCTTCTATGCGGATGCCAATATTCCATAATTCGGGGTTACAAGGACTTCCTTCAGGGAAATAAAGTCCGGGTTCAACAGTGATTACCATTCCCGGCTTGAGAGTTCCAGGTGTTCCGGCATCATGCACATCCAGGCCTAAGTAATGCGATGTCCCGTGCGGGTAATATAGTGAAAGGTCATCTTCATCTTTTAAAATATTCATTCTTACAAGGCCATCTTTAAGCACTTTCCTTGCTTCTTTATCCGGATCATTGAATTTATTTCCCGGAAGGCAAGCTTGTATCCCTGCAATTTGAGCATCAAGTACAAGGTCATATATCTTTTTTTGTACAGAACTGAATTTTCCATTGACAGGAAGAGTTCTTGTTATGTCTGCGGCATAAGCTAAATATTCTGCGCCCATATCAATTAAGAGGAGATCACCATCGTTCAATTGCCGGCGATTAGTTTGATAGTGAAGAATGCAAGAATTTTCAGCAGCTCCGCAAATGCTAGGATAAGCCGGGTCAGATGCTCCTTTAAGTTTGAAGACGCATTCCCCTATTGCCTCTATTTGATATTCTGTCATACCGGGCTTGAGTGCTTTCATCATCTCGATGTGCGCAGCAACTGAGATATCGGCAGCTTTCGCCATAATTTTTATTTCTTCGTCAGATTTAATAACTCTCAATGCTCTCAAAGCCTTTCCCAATATAAAATCATCGTGTTTTGCTGAAGGATAGCCTGATTTCAGTTTGAATGATTCGGTCAAGTCGGAGAGGTCGCCATTTTTCGACCTGTCATCCATCGGTGCTTTTGGAAAACCTTTATAAAGAATAGAGGATAAATTCTCGAATAAGTTGTCCATGGTTTCAAAATCATCCCCGGCAAAAGCTTGTTGGATTCCAAGGATAGACATAGCACCTGCAGGACCTAGTCGAACACCATTCCATTTTTCCATGTTGACCTCACGGTCTTGAACAAATATCAATTCGTGGATAGACAAGCCTTCAATAATACGTGGCTCCTTCCAGATAAATAAAAGCGCATCTGGTTCCAGAAGACCGGTGAGATAATAAAAATCAGGAT